>JAEEGF011513203.1_pt1 | contig 22007 bp, 17 predicted proteins | sample 9134171 | NCBI WGS metagenome assembly JAEEGF01 (sample SAMN16246542, study PRJNA631951) | gut metagenome | biome: gut microbiome; feature: rumen; material: AP-attached | host: Bos | place: Iran: Karaj | collected 2018-10 | reverse complement strand
GAAGGAATGCCGGGAGCTTTTTAAAAGGCTTGTAGCCAATCCCAAGTCCCTTAAGGTGGCCTTTCCCCTGATGCACGAGCATCACATTCTGGGCATGTACATCCCCCGCTGGAACGATATCCGGGGACTTATGCAGTTTGACATGTTCCATCAGTATACCGTTGACGAACACACCATCAGGGTTTTGGAGAATATTTACCGCTTCGCCTATGAAGCCGATCCCCGCTTTACCCTGTTCCGGCAGGTATACAGCGAAATCGACAAGCCGGAACTCCTGTCCGTGGCCGCTCTCTTTCATGACATCGCCAAGGGCCGCGGCGGACACCATGCCGCTCTGGGTGCTCCGGATGCCCTGTATTTCTGCAAGCTGCATGGCTACAACAGATTCGAGAGCAAGCTGGTATCCTGGATAGTCAGAATGCATCTCTACATGTCAATTGTGGCACAGCGAAGGGATATTTCAGATCCGGATGTGGTAGCGGAATTCGCCGCCGAAATCGGGGATGAAACCTTCCTAAACTACCTTTACTGCATGACCGTAGCCGATATCAACGCCACCAATGACAATGAATGGAACAGCTACAAGGATTCCCTGTTCCGGACTCTTTACTTCTCTGCCCGGGATGCCATGAGAAAGGACCTGGAAAATCCCCCGGATCTCAATCTCCACATCCGGGAAAACCAGAAGCGGGCTCTGGCTCCTCTGGTTAAAATCGGTCTTTCACCCTCTTTGGTTCGTAAAATCTGGGCAAATTTCAAACCGGAATATTTCATAAGATACCAGCCGGAACAGATTGCCTGGCACACCAGCAACATTATCGCCCACCGGAATGAAGCCCATGAGCCGCTCATTCTTTTTGCCCAGAATCAAAACACCAAATGCACCGATCTTTTTGTTTATACCAAAGATTCCGACGGCATCTTTGCCAGGGTCTGTGCCGTTTTAGGCAGCAAAAAGCTCAATATCATGGCCGCCACCATCTCCAACACCAATGAGAATTATGCTCTGGATACCTTCTCATTCACCCAGAATGACGGCGCTCCGCTTCCGGCGGATCGCATGAGCTCTCTCAGAAAAGCCCTTTCCGGAGCATTGCAATCAGCCGATTACAAAGCTCCGGAAATCACCGCTCATTCCGAACGTCTGGGACTTTTTCGGATCCCCACTCTGGTGACCTTCCTGAAAGACCGGGAACACGGTACCTCGGAACTGGAGATCTCCACTCTTGATATCCCCGGCATCCTGGCCAGAATAAGCAGCGTCTTCCAAAAGCACCGGCTTTCCTTGCATGCCGCAAGAATCACCACCACCGGGGAAAGAGCCGATGATTTCTTTTCTCTCACCAACAGCGACGGCAGTCTGCTTACTGAGGAGCAGAAAAACGCCATTCAGAAGGACATCACCGAAATTCTTGCTCACGGGAAGGAATAAACCAGGACTCCTTCGCACCGCCCTTTTCCTGACCGTGCTGATATTGTTTTTCTTCCCCATGAGGGCCTTGAGGTCCTCAATTCTTATTGGCTTTATTATCATTAGTCTGTCACGAAAAAAGGGAGCCTAAGCCCCCTTTATCGTTATGTTACTTTGTCTGAATCAGATCAGGCGCCAAAGTTATCGAAGAGAATATTGTCATCCTCAACGCCGCACTTATGGAGCATATCCACTGCAGACTTGGTCATCATAGGAGGTCCGCACATGTAGAATTCACAGTCCTCAGGAGCCTTGTGATTCTTAAGATACTGTTCATAAAGCACGTTGGCGATAAACCCGGTAAGACCGGTCCAGTTATCCTCAGGAAGCGGATCGCTCAGGGCCAGATGCCAGGTGAAGTTAGGATGCTCCTTGGCCAGCTCGTCAAATTCATCCACATAGAAAGCCTCGCGGAGAGAACGGGCGCCGTACCAGAAGCTGATCTTGCGTTTGGAATCAAGTCTCTTAAGCTGATCAAAGATATGAGAACGCATCGGAGCCATACCAGCGCCGCCGCCGATGAATACCATCTCATTATCGGTTTCTCTGGCAAAGAACTCGCCAAACGGTCCGGAAATGGTAACCTTATCCCCCGGCTTCAAAGACCAGATATAGGAGGACATCTGTCCGGGAGGCAGGGTGAGATCGCGGAGCGGCGGAGTTGCAATACGCACGTTCAGCATAATCAGTCCCTTTTCACCGGGATAGGAGGCCATGGAATAAGCGCGGGTGATGTGGGTATCTACCTTGGACACCAGATCCAGAAGATGGAACTTTTCCCAGTCGCCGCGGTACTCATCAGGGATATCAAAATCCTTGTAGTACACGGTATGGGGTTCTGCTTCGATCTGAATATAGCCGCCAGCGCGGAAAGGAACCTCTTCGCCCTCGGGAATAGCCAGACGCAGCTCCTTGATGAAGGTAGCCACATTGTCGTTGGACAGCACAGTGCACTGCCACTTGCGCACGCCAAGCACCGCAGCGGGAACTTCAATTTCCATGTCCTGACGCACGCCCACCTGACAGGCCAGACGCCAGTGATCGCGGATATCCCTCTTGGAGAGATGGCTGTACTCAATGGGAAGCACATCGCCGCCGCCATTCAGCACCTTAACCTTGCACTGGCCGCAGGCGCCGCCGCCGCCGCAGGCCGAAGGCACAAAAATGCCCTGGCTGGCAAGGGAGGTCAGGAGCTTGTCGCCGGCAGGAACCTTAATTGATTTCTCAGAATCATGATTGATTCCAATGGTAACGTCTCCGGAATTAACCATGATACGTTTGGCGATCAGAATAAGAACCACCAGTATCAGAATAATTCCGATGAAGAACGCTACGCCTAAAAGTATAGTTTCCATCGATGCTCCTTACAGCTGAATGCCTGAGAAGGACATGAAGCCCAATGCCATGAGTCCGGCGGTAATAAATACCAGACCCAGTCCGTTCAGCCCCTGAGGCGCATGAGCATATTTCAGCTTCTCGCGGATAGCGGCCAGAAGAACCACGGCAATAGCCCATGAAAGACCAGAACCGACACCGTATACAACAGATTCGGTGAAATTATATTCACGCTGAACCATGAAGGACACACCGCCGAAAATAGCGCAGTTTACGGTAATCAGCGGCAGGAAGATACCCAGAGCCGAATACAGTGAAGGCACATATTTATCGAGGAACATTTCGAGAATCTGCACCAGGGCCGCAATTACACCGATATAGGTAATGTAGCCCAGGAAGGAGAGATCCAGTCCCTGCTGTATGGCATTAGGCTTCAGAACATAGGTATAAACAATGTTGTTGAGAGGCACAGCCAGAGTCTGCACCACCACTACAGCCACACCAAGTCCCATGGCAGTCTTTACCTTTTTGGAAACCGCAAGGAAAGTACACATGCCGAGGAAGAAGCTCAATGCAAGGTTTTCAACAAAAACCGATTTTATAAACAAACTAATGTAATGTTCTATCATGACGCATCCTTACGGCTGGTATCATAATCGTGCTTAGTCGGAGTCTTGAGCACCTGATTAGAAAGCCAGATAAAGAGTCCGATGAGGAAGAATGCACAAGGAGGCATCAGCATCAGACCGTTAGATTCATACCATCCGTCATTCTGAACCAGCGGAAGAATGGTAAGACCGAAGAAGGTTCCGGATCCGAAAACTTCACGCACGAAGCCCACAGCGCAAAGCACCAGAGCATAACCCAGGCCGTTGCCCAGACCGTCCATGAAGGAAAGAGCCGGAGGGAACTTCATTGCGAAGGCTTCCGCGCGTCCCATTACGATACAGTTGGTGATAATAAGACCCACATACACGGAAAGCTGCTTGGAAAGATCATAGGAGAAAGCTTTAAGCAGCTGATCAACTATGATTACCAGAGAAGCTATTACTGTCATCTGGGCAATAATACGCACACTGTTGGGAATCCATTTGCGTATTGAAGAAATGATCAGGTTGGAGAACGCAGTAACAACCATTACCGCGAGACCCATTACCAGAGCAGTCTTCATATTGGAAGTAACCGCCAGGGAGGAGCAGATACCCAGAATCTGGATCATGATAGGATTTTCATGAAGCAGCGGACGGGTAAAGGCTTCTCTGGCAGAAGGCATATCAGTCGCCATTATTTAATTCCTCCTTTCTTGATTCTCTGCAGATACGGACCGTATCCCATGGAATCAGTCCAGAATTTAACCGAATTGGTCACGCCGTTTGAGGTAAGAGTAGCTCCGGACAGCGCATCAACCTGATGATCGCCGGAAGCATTCTTCACCACGGCAAAAGCCGGAGCGCCGGAAGCATCGTAGAGCTTCTTTCCAATCCACTTCTGGGTAAATTTAGGATTTTCGATTTCCCCGCCGAGGCCCGGAGTTTCATTATGACTGTAGTACTTGACTCCCATAACGGTGTCGCCGTCGCCGGCAACTGCAAGATAACCGTACATAGTGCCCCAGAGTCCCTGACCGTAGAACGGCAGAATAACGCTCTTGTAGCCGCCGGAAACGGTGTTCTTCACCAGATATACCGGCATGTACTTGGCGCGGTTTCTGATCTTGGCCGTATCCTTGTCTGCTTCAATGGCCACTGAAGAATCAGGAAGCCTTGCTGCGGAAACAAAGTTATAGCCGTCAATCAAAGCCATGCCGTTCTTATCCTTGCCGGCAATTACAGCAGCCTTGTCATTGGGAACGTACTTGCCGTTGGCCAGGTTAACCAGACGAGCCTCGATATTCTCGGCGTAGGTCTTGGAGATATCGCCATTAATGCCAATGCCGGCAGCTTCAAGAATGCTGCGTTCGCGGTCATTCTGAATCTGCTTTGCCTGAAGCGGCTGGAGCGTGACAACAGCGATGCAGACCATAAAGGAGCATACCAGACAGAGGATGCCGATAACGGTAAACGTCCTTAAGGTTGAATCTTTATTAGCAGCCATTATTACCGACCTCCCTTAACGGCAGCAAGCTTGAGACGCTTGTTGATATTGCGCTGAGTAACAAAATAGTCAAACAGCGGAGCCCAGCAGTTGGCAAAGAGGATCGCCAGCATCACGCCTTCCGGATAAGCCGGATTCACTACGCGCACCAGCACCACCATGGCTCCGATAAGGAAGCCGTAGAGCCATTTGCCGGTCTTGGTAAATGCGGAGGATACCGGATCGGTAGCCATAAAGAAAATACCGAAGGCAAAACCGCCCAGCACCAGGTGCCATACCGGATTCAGGCCGAACATGGCATTGGTATTGGAACCGATGGCATTAAAGATGGAGGCAGTGATAACCACACCCAGAATACCGCTGAAAACCACTCTCCAGGAAGCAATTCCCATGCGGATGAGCACCATGCCGCCGATAAGAATAGCCAGAGTGGAGCCCTCGCCGATACAGCCGGGGATATTGCCCAGGAAAGCATCAAGCCAGGTTACGCCGGGATCGCCCAGCTGACCGGGAGTGCTGCCGTTGGCCAGGGCGTAAAGCGGAGTTGCTCCGGAGAAACCGTCTACCGGCACCCATACCTTGTCGCCGGTGATTTCGCCGGGATAGGCAAAGAACAGGAAAGCGCGGCCGACCAGAGCCGGGTTCATGAAGTTTCTGCCGGTGCCGCCGAACACTTCCTTGCCGATAAGCACGCCGAAGGAAATGCCCAGAGCAGCCTGCCACAGCGGAATGGTGGGCGGAACAATCAGAGAGAACAGAATGGAGGTAGCAAAGAAGCCTTCGTTAACCTCATGTCCTCTGATGATGCAGAACAATACCTCCCAGAAGGCGCCTACCGCAAAAACCACCGCATAGATAGGCAGGAAGTATACCGCTCCTATGAGCATCTTGCTGTAAAGTCCGGCGTCCTCGGTAAGGGTTCCCCCCAGAAGCTGAACCAGAGCATAATGCCAGTTGGCGCTGAAAAGGCTGTAGCTCTGATGAGCCATGGTCACACCGTCAGCCACCTGTCCGAAAGCGGCAATGGTCTGAGCGCCGATGTTGTACCAGCCCCAGAACATGCACGGGAAAACAGCCAGGAAAACCATTATCATGATGCGCTTCAGGTCAACGCTGTCGCGAACATGAGTGGTGGTATTGTGGGTAACCACGCCCGGAGTGTAGAAGAAAGTGGAGGTGCCCTCGTAGAGAGGATAAAGCTTCTCAAGCTTTCCGCCCTTTTCAAACAGCGGAGCCACCTTATTCAAAAGACTTAAAATCACCTTTTACCCCTCCTTCTCAATCTTATCAAGACATTTACGGAGCAAACGGCCATACTCAGTCTTGCCGGGATCCACATAAGTACAGAGAGCCAGATCCTCTTCGGCCAGCTCCATAGCACCCAAAAGCACTGCGGCATCAGTGTCGCCGATTTCAATGGAGCGCAGAAGCTGCGTGGCAATAATATCCAGAGGCATTACCCTCTCGTAATTGCTGATAGGCACCATGGCCCGGGATCCGCCATTTACCGCAGTATTGATGTCATACTGTCTCGGCTTGAAGAAGCTGCTCAGATAGGCTCTGGTAACTGAATGCTTCCGGGCTCCGGGCATCAGCCATCCCAGGAATTCTCTCTTGTTGCCTTCCGGAATAACGCTGACCTGAAGATGGAAGCGACCCAGATAATCAAAAGGCCCCTTGGCTTCGTTGCCGTTAAGAATGGAACCGGCGATCACGCGGAAATTGTCTCCGATGAACTCGTTGGCGCACAGCTCAGAAACGCAGGCACCCATGATGGTTCTTACCAGACGGGGATAGCGCACGCAAGGGCCGGCAACGCTGATAATTCTCTCATTGTAAATGTCGCCGGTGCGGAACAGCCGTCCGATGGCGATGACATCCTGATATCCGAGATGCCACATGACGTGATGCTCGGATGCCGGACGAATGAAATGAATATGAGTGCCGGGAAGTCCTGCAGGATGCTTGCCCACAAATACCTCTTCCTTGACTCTGGCAGCGCTGCATACCGGCAGGGAGGTCTCCCCCTTGCAGACATACACATTGCCGTCAGTGAGAGTGGTAAGAACCTCCAGACCGTCCTTAAAATCCTTCTCATGTGAAGAAATCACAATAGCGGGATCGCAGGCCAGCGGATTGGTATCAATGGCAGTTACGAAAATATGCTCGGGAACAGAGGCAACAGCGGGAGTCTTGTTGTAGGGACGGGTGCGGAAAGCAGTCCAAAGACCGGACTCCACGAGTTCATTCTGAACAACTACCCGGGAAAGAGCGGTTAAATCCTGATTAGGATATGCCTCAAATTTCTTGCTGCCTGTAACAGACTGATCCAGTTCGATAACGAGGGACTGAAATACTCTTTTGTCTCCGCGGTTAATGGCTGCCACCTTGCCGGATACGGGAGATGTGTACTTGACGCCAGGATTTTTCTTATCGGTAAAAAGAACCTGACCCTTTTCAACTACATCACCTTCCTCAACCAGCATTGAAGGTCTCAGTCCCGGAAAATCGCTCCCAACAAGGGCCACATGCTTTACAGGCTGCCCCACATTGATGGTCATTTCCGGTTTACCGCTGACAGGAATATCCAAGCCTTTCTTGATATTTATCATGGTTTTTCCAGAGATTAAAAATGCATGAGAAAGCAAAATGCCTTGATTCAAGGCACTACTGTGAATCCCGCAAAACAGGCACGACAAAATCCGCATGCCAGGCTCGCGGTGTTAGGGAAAGTTTAGCATAAAGTGAGAGTTTTTGTTAGAAAGGGATATGTAACATGAGTAACAATCCTGAAAGATAGTGGCCGTAAATGAGCGTTTTCAGGAAGATGCTGCAGCGAGGCCAAAGACTGCCCTTGCAAAAACAAAGAGACGCTTTTTCATTTGTTTCGCCGTCCTCCGGAAAACCGGGGAAACAAGCGGAAAAGAACGAGAATCGGTAACCACGCAGACGGAAAAATCTTGTTCCGGAACAGATAATCCGAATATTGTTCTTGCCAAACTTCGTTTTAAAATTATATCTTATAAACAAGTCTCTTCTATCAAAGCAGCAAAAGCCGCCATGAAAACGAAGGGGAAAAGCAAAATGGGAATCCCTGTGCCTGAGAAAGCTGAGATAATTTATTTTAAGAAGCTTCCTCTTTCTCTGTCATCAGAAAAGAAAAGCCTAACAGCTTACGCTGACAAACTTTCATAATAACTGAGATGATTCTCAGCTGCTGCAGGCCGGTATTTCTGACAAGACCGCACCATTCGGATTCATGTACTGAATTTTTTTATCCGTAAGCTTGTCGTGGTAAGCACCGTCGGGACATAATCCTGATAACGATAGCTTTGCCTGCAGAAACTTGACCATATATGAGATAATCAGCTGGTTTTAAGTTGAAATGAAAAGGAGTTTTATATGAGCGATCCCATACTGTCTTCAAAAGACTTAAAAAAACTGCCGTATGCAGCTACAACGTTTACTGCTCTCAGACAGCGCGGCAAGGTATATGTCGACAAAACTGCGATGATAGCAGAGCTGGCAGACAATGAGGATGCTCCGGTATTTCTGTCAAGACCGCGCCGCTTCGGAAAATCTCTCCTGACTTCAACATTTGAGTCATTGTTTTCCAGAGGTCTTGCAGATTTCAAAGATCTTGACATCGACACCGGAAAAAACAAATGGGCAGATACCACCTACAAGGTAGTGCGCTTCGATCTTTCGGTAGTGGCAAATTCTTCTCCGGCAGATCTCAGAATATATCTTAATAATAAGATGATAAGAGAGATTTACGGCAATAACCATTATCTTATGACTTCCGGTAACAACGAAACCAGCCAGCCGGGAGTTATTTTAGATAACATCAGGGGTGATAAGGATATCGCTGACAAAAGCATTGTGTTTCTTATTGATGAATACGATTCCCCGGTAACTCATCATTTGAACAGAGGTCAGGTTCTTAATGATATTACGTATATTCTGGACTCATTTTTTGCCGGAATCAAATCAGCAGAGCGGATTTTCCGTTTTGTTTTTGTTACCGGCATTACCAGAATAGCCCACATAAGCCTGTTTTCATTGTTTAACAATATTCGTGACATTTCCGCGGATGATGACTATGCCACACTGCTGGGAATAACCGAAGACGAGCTTCATAGGTACTTTGATCCCTATGTACGGAATGCTGCGGCGGTTCTTGACATGAGTGTACCCGATGTCTATGCGAAGATGAAAAGCGTCTATAACGGCTTTCAGTTTTCCATAGGGAATGTGGAGACCGTATATAATCCCTGGTCCGTGCTTTCATTTCTTAGTAATCCCAAAAACGGATTCCTGAACTACTGGTACTCCACCAGCGGCGGCACACCAACAGCGCTTCTGAAATATCTGGAAAATGCCGACAGTCTGGAGATTTTCAATAAGCTCAGCGATTCTGTGAAGGAGGAGGAGAACCGGGATAATATAGTTACCTTTAATGAAATCACGGCAAAATCAGAGTCCTTTCAGATTCCCATGAAGATGCTGCTTCTTCAGACCGGATACTTCACCCTGAGAAACGTGTCCTTCCCTTACGGCAAAATCGTTGTGCCAAACGAAGAGGTTGCCGAATCCCTGATCCGCCTGTCTCTGGATGTCCACAATCTGAAATCTGATCCTTTTACGGATATTGAACTTCTGAATCTGGAAAAGCTTACGGACAGCAAAGACATCCCCGCTGTCTTCCGGCTTTTCAATGCCATCCTGTGTGAAAACGTGAGCTCAAATTCCCCGGCATTTAACAATGAAAACTCCATTCGCGACATCATCTATGCCAGAATTCCGGAAAAAGGCATTCTGAAATCAAAGGAGATGAACAACTGTCATGGCTATTCGGATCTGGAAATCAAAACGAAAGCCACAAAGCTGGTAATCGAGTTTAAAAGGATGCGGGACGGGGTTTCACAGAAGGCCGCCATGAAGGAGGCTCTGCATCAGCTTACCACGCATGAATACGGAGCGACTCCGGCTCAGATAGAAATCATCAGGGTCGGCATGGTTATATCCCCGGAAGAACGCTGTATCAAGGCATATGAAATCCTGAATGAGGAACATGGACAGAATTAATCCGGGAACTTATTATCTCTCATATCAGGATGGTCTTAAGATTCCAGAGACGGAATCCCCGGCAAAGACAGGAACGGGAGGCTGCCCTGCTGCTATTCCCCGCTATTCTCCTTGCTGTGGAACGGGGCAATATATATCAGCATCACCATTCCCGGTATTGCCAGGGCATAGCAGATAATAAAAAAGTTTTCCCAGCCGGCCCACTTAATGGCATATCCGGTAAAGGCGACACAGACGGTTCTCGGTATGGCCGAAAGAGCGGTAAAAAGAGCCAGCTGCGTGGCCACATAGGCACGATTGGTTTCCCGGCACATATAAGCCACAAAGCAGGCTGTCCCCAGCCCGGCGCCCAAAGCCTCCGCTCCCACCACCAAAGACAGCAGAAAGACACTGGGGAAGGCAAATTCCACGCTTCCGGAGTAAATACCCTGACTGCTAAGCCAGTTCAAAATGCCCGGAATGAAATCAGGATGCTTCCAGACGTGAGCAATAAGGACATATCCCAAAATGGTAACTATCTGTCCGATGCCAAACAGCCACAGGGCCTTGTTTATCCCGATTTTGAGCATCAGAATGCCGCCGACGATACCGCCGAGAACCATGCTCCAGAGTCCGACAACCTTGTTTACCATGCCGATCTGGGTCTTGGTATAACCCATGTCAATATAGAAGGGGGTGGCCTGAGCCGTGGCCATGTTATCCCCGAATTTGTAAAGGAAGATAAAGGCAATGACTCCCAGCGCTCCTAATACCCCCTTTCTTCTGACAAACTCCGCAAAGGGCTGCACCACTGATTCCAGGAGTGTTCTTGGCAGATGATCCGTTGCCGGTTCCCGCACAACCAGGGAAGCAATGATCCCCGGAAGCATAAATAAAGCGGTCAGAGGAAAGACCAGCACCCAGGGGAGCGAATCACTGAGAATGAGGGAAAGTCCCCCGGGGATCATCCCGGCAATTCTGTAGGCATTGATAAACATTGAGTTACCAAGGCCCAGCTCGTTGTCAGGAAGAATTTCCCGGCGGTAGGCATCCAAAGCCACATCCTGAGTTGCCGATGCCACAGCTATCAAGGTACAGATAACAAGAACAACGGAGTATGACTTTACCGGGTCAAAGAAACCAAGAAGGGATATCAGAATGAGGAGAATGATCTGCGTAAGCAGCATCCAGCTCCGCCGCCGGCCTCTTCTCAGAATGTCATAGCGGTCAAGAAGAGGAGCCCAGAGAAATTTCCAGACGTAGGGCACCCCGGCCACAGCGCTGAAGATCCCGATATCCTCGAGATCCACAGAACTGGAACGCAGCCAGGCGCTGATAAGATTTATAAGAAGATAAAGCGGAAGTCCGGAACTGAATCCCAGAACAATGCATATCAGCATTCTCCGGGAAAAAATCTTTCCGATAACGGAGGATTCAGACAGCCATCCGCTTTCTTTGGCTAATTTATCTGGCATCTTTCAGAAAACTTGTCTTAACCGGCAACATAATACAAAAACAGCATCAGTCTCTGAAATTAACAAACTGGAACGGCTGCCCCAGTTCAGCTTTTCTGACTTCGGCAATTACCAGCTGAAGGTCATCCTTTTTCTTTCCGGTAACTCTGATCACCTCATCCATAATCTGAGTGGTTACCTTAAATTTGCCGTCCTTGATCATCTTGACGATCTTTTTAGCCATATCCTTGTCAATACCGTCCTTGAGCTTGACATCCTGGCTCCAGCGCTTGCCGGACTGCTCCGGAGTCTCAAAGGTCAGCGAAGCGGTATCAATGTTTCTCTTAGCGGCCTTGTTCCTGAGAATATCGTCCATCTGCTGGATCTGAAAATCTCCGTCTGCCTCCAGGCGAATCTTTTTGTCCTTTTCCACCAAGGCAAAGGAGGCATCAACATTTCTGAAATCAAAACGCCCCATAAGCTCGCGGTTGGCGTTATCAACCGCATTCTGAACCTCATGCATGGGAACTTCTGAAACAATATCAAATGATGGCATATCATCACTCCATTAAAAATAAACACAATCACTGCGGCCTGGCAGGGAAACAATTTTTCGGAGGGCAGACCTCATATCCGGAAAAGCCCCGGCTCAGCCGGAATCCTATGAAACCTTCCGGTCGCTTCTGCTCCGGAAAATATTCCTGCCGGGATCTCCCATAAGATTTTTATCAAGGCTCTCGGCAAGATCGGCAACCGAACTCCCGTCCATGCCGTACTGACGGTATATGGATTCCGGGCTGTCCTGCTCCACAAACTCGTCCGGTATGCCCAGACAGCGAATTACCGGATGCCGGCCGTTTTCCATAATAAAGGCAGCCACCGCTTCTCCGATGCCTCCGGAAATCACCCCGTCCTCCAGAGTGATAATAACCCGGTGGGTGTCTGCCATATTAAGAACCAGATCCTTGTCAAACGGCTTTATAAAACGCATGTTGACTACCGTGTAGGAAAGCTCTCTCTTAGCGAATTCGGCGGAGGTTTCCTGCACCAGAGGCCCCCAGCCCAGAACGCACACTTCATGCCCCTGCCGCAGAATCTCCGCCCGTCCTATGGGGATAAGAGACTTGTCATCAGGGGAAAAGCCTTCGGAAATACCGCAGCCCCGGGGGTATCTTACTGCTGCAGGGTGTCCCAGACTGTAAGCGGTATTCAGCATCAACCAGAAGTCCCGGAGGGTGGAAGGAGCCATAAAAGTAATATTTGGGACAGATTTCATGTAGCTGATATCAAACATGCCCTGATGAGTGGGCCCGTCAGCCCCCACAATGCCGGCGCGATCTATGGCAATCACTATGGGCAGATCCTGAATAGCCACATCATGAATTATCTGATCATAGGCGCGCTGCAGAAAGGTGGAATAAACGCAAACCACGGGACGAAGACCGCCGGCCGCAAGTCCGCTGGCCAAAAGCACCGCATGCTGTTCCGCAATAGCCACATCAAAGTACTGTCCCGGAAAACGGCTGGCGAATTCCGTCATGCCGGATCCTTCGCACATGGCCGGCGTTACCGCCCGGAGAGCCTTATCGGATGCGGCCGTTTTCATGAGCCAGTCTCCAAAGACATGACTGTAACGGTAGCATACCACGGAGTCGCTGTCCTCGGAAATGCCCACCGGAGGATCAAAACGGGGCACCCCGTGATATTTGGTGGGATCCTCCTCCGCCGGCTGATAGCCCTTGCCCTTTTTGGTTACTACATGGAGTATCTGAGGGCCCTTGAGATCCTTCATATTTTTAAGCACCGGAATCAGGGCGGAGATGTCATGACCGTCAATGGGGCCGACATAATTGAACCCCAGCTCCTCAAACAGGGTGCCGGGAACCACCATACCCTTAAGATGCTCCTGAGCCTTGATGGCGAGATCCTTCACCAAAGGCAAATTCTCGAGAACGCTCTTCCCGCTGGAGAGGAGCCGGGAATAAATGGGACTGGAAAGCCACATGGCGAGATGCTTGGCCAGACTGCCCACGCTCTCGGAAATGCTCATCTCATTGTCATTGAGTACCAGAAGCATATCCGCTCCCAGATCTCCGGCATGATTCATAGCCTCAAAGGAAACGCCGCCGGTAAGAGCGCCGTCGCCGATAACCGCGCAGACCTTTTTGCCGTTATTTAAAGCCTTGTTGGCCAGAGCGAGCCCCAGAGCTTCGCTTATTGAAGTGCTGGCATGACCGGTGGAAAAGGTGTCATAGGGACTTTCCTGACGCCACAGGAAAGGATGGAGACCGTTCTTCTGCCGAATGCTGGACATCTGATCCCGTCTTCCGGTCAAAATCTTGTGAGGATATGCCTGATGCCCCACATCCCAGATAATCTGATCAAAGGGGGTGTTATACACATAATGGAGAGCAATGGTAAGCTCCACCACCCCGAGACCGGAAGCCAGATGCCCGCTGGTACGGCTCACGGTGTTAATAAGAAATTCCCGAAGCTCCTTTGCCAGAACGGGAAGCTTTTCCAAAGGGAGCTTACGGAGATCCTCCGGCGTATCAACCTGAAAAAGGAGAGAACCCTGTTTTTTACCTGAAGCTGCCATGTGCTCAGTGATCCCTTTCAACAATGTAACGGGCAAACTGCTTCAAAAGATCCGTATTGCCGGGAACGTCATCCAAAGCTGCCACCGCCTTATCAGCCAAATCGGAAGCGTACTTTTTGGCATTTTCAAGCCCCATAAGTTTGGGGTAAGTGCTCTTGTTTTCCTCAATATCCGAGCCCTGGGGTTTTCCGAGAGTTTCCGTATCAGAAATAATGTCCAGCACGTCATCCCACACCTGAAAAGCAAGACCAATGGCCCGGGAATAAGCGACCAGAGCATGGCGAACCTTATCGGAAACATCTGGAACGCAGAGGGTGCCTAGAAGCACCGCGCTTTCAATCAGGGCTCCTGTTTTATGGCGGTGGAGTTTTTCCAGCTCTTCCTGACTGATAAGCCGGCCTTCCGAATCCAAATCGATTTCCTGACCGCCGCACATGCCCTGATAACCGGCGCCGCGGCTCAGAACAGCTAGCATTTCCACCTGATTTCGGAGAAGCTCATCCGGCATTTGGGCATGAGACAGAATTTCAAAGGCCTGGGACTGCAAGGCATCACCGGCAAGAATAGCCTGAGCCTCGCCGAACTTCACATGCACTGTAGGATGACCCCGGCGGAGTTCATCATTGTCCATGGCAGGGAGATCGTCGTGAATAAGAGAGTAGGCATGAATGCACTCAATAGCCGCAGCCGGAGCGTCAGCCACCTTCAGATCGCCGCCCAGAAGTTCCGCGGTGGTGTAAACCAGAAAGGGACGCACCCGCTTTCCGCCCAGGAGCACACCGTACGTCATGGCTTCACGCAAAACCGGCGATACCTCAGGCAGATTCTTCATATAGTCACTGAGAAAGCTGTTAACGCGGCTCTGACAGGAAGACAGAGCATCCTTAAGTGTCATCATTGTTTCTCTACCATTATCTTATTCTTTGGTCTATTTCTTCTTATTGTTATTCAATCAGTGTTCCTGACTGTAATCGGATACCGGCGCTTCAGTAAGCGAGGCATTTACATCCTGTCTGGAAAGCTGTTCCACGCGTCCCTCGGCATTTTTAAGTATGCTGTGGCATTTTCTGATCAGGGCAGTGCCCTCTTCAAATGAAGCAAGCTGCTTATCCAGCGGCAGCTTTTTGCTTTCCATCTCGGTTACAATGCTTTCAATCTGCGCCAGAAGCTCTTCAAAGCTTTTTTCTTCATTATCCATAATACATATCCCTGCCGGTTCAGAAAGAACAGCATGCCTGATGCCGGATCGTGTTCATCAAAAAAATTCGGGGGGAGCGCAATTAGAACTCCATGCTCTTCACGAATAGAAGATTATATCACGATGGCGTATGATATCTGAAATTAGCTGTTAAGACTCGGGATTATGAACAGGACTGTGCACAAAAACACCTTTAAGACTCTGAGATCTGTGAGATAAGACACCGACAGGATTTGGAGCGCGGGAGTCAGAAAACCGGCTTAGCCCAGGCGTAACAGCAATAGATGACGAAAACGCTGACTTAAGCTGACACAACGCACAGAGAATGAAATGACCCTGCCGTCATTTCCACATAGGAATCATCCCTGTAAAGGGATTGAGACTGAAACCTGGTAACCAAAAAGCAGAGGAGCCGCCAATGAATGTTGCAATCATCGGAGCCGGAAGCATCGGACAGCTGCTATTTCATGACCTCAGACTTTCAGATGACATTAATCCGGTTTTTATCGATACCCGGCTGCCACCCGATGCTCCGGGAACTTCATATGTTTTTGAATACTGCAAGGAAGCTGATCCATCTGAAAGCTCTTCTAAAGCCAATTCTGAAATCCAAGCGGAAAAAACTGCTGTCAAAGAATCATATCAGGGCATGGTACTTCCGCGAGAAAAAGCCGCAGATCAGGATCTCATCATCATAACTGTTAAAGCCAATCAGTGCGGTAAGGTCTTGCATAGCCTGAAAGGCTATCTTCCTGAACATATTCCTGTGGTTCTCCTCATGAACGGCATGGGAATCTGGGAAGAAGCCCGGACAATACTGCCTAATCCCTTCTGGACAGGGGTTACCAGCCGGGGAGCGGTTCACGAGGGCCGCACTGTATATCCCCGGGGTAACGGAGCTACTTATATCGGTTCTCCTGAGCACCAAAAGCCGATACCTGAAATAGAGTTATTAGCAAGAAGCATAGGAGCCGTCATATCACCCTGCATAGAAGAACATCAGCTCCAAAAACTGCTGGTTAACGCCTGCATCAATCCTCTCACCGCTCTCCATCAATGCAAAAACCGGGAAATTGTCGCGGCCTACAAAAAGGAGGTCCAGAAGATTTTTTCAGAAATTTACCCGGGGCTTAAAACTCTGGGGCTTACCGTTTCCTCTGAAATTGCCTTTGATTTGGTTCTTTCAGTAGCGGAAAAAACCGGAGAGAACTATTCCTCCATGGCAGTGGACTTCAAACAGAAACGGCCTTCTGAACTAGAGTATATTCTAGGATATATCCTGAAAACCGGTGAGAGACTCCATAAGTCCCTTCCCGTAACAGAAAACCTCTATGCTCTTCTGAAAAACCAGGAGACCGCCTTTTCCGGAATCACCCCATAATCAGTCCGTAATCCCTCAAAGAGCTCCCGAAAGCAAAAGACGGCTGAACAGCTTCAGAAATCTCTATTTGAGAGTTCCTCTGTCAGTTGCTTTCTCTGTCTTTCCCTGCCTTTTATCACATTACGGAGACCGGAAATGCTCCCGGGGAATTCATCATCCTGCAAAATGAGTACAATCTGAACAGATCATCGGTGCATCTTAAATCAAAGAAGGAAACCATATATGACAACTGCCCTTATCATCCTTGCTGACGGAGCCGAAGAGCTGGAAACCATTTCCGTGTCAGACATTCTCTCCCGCGGCGGAGTTCAGGTAACTCTGGCCGCCCTTTCAGACAAAAACAGCACTGAAATTACCTGCGCCCACGGTACTGTAATAAAGGCTCCCTGCCTGCTTTCTGCCATAAAGGATCAGGAATTCGATGCTGTAGTGGTTCCCGGCGGTTATCAGGGATCCCTCAACTGCCAGAAATCCGCGCTCGTAAAAGAAATTCTTCAAAAACAGCAAAGTTCCGGAAAGCTTATTGCCGCAATCTGCGCTGCTCCCGGACTGGTACTGGCCCATCAGGGTATTATCACTGATGAAGAAGCTACCGGATACCCCGGAACTACTAAAGGCATCAAAAATCTTAACGCTGCCGCCGGCGTGGTAACTGACAAGGAGCATCATCTGATTACCGCTCAGGGCCCGGCTTACGCCGCCGACTTCGGTTCAGCGGTGCTTACGGCACTGAAGAGCGCTGATGTTACAAAAAAAGTAAGAGAAGGAATGCTGTTTCGCAATGAATCAGAGACTACGTATAGTAAACGAATTTAATCTCTGAGTTATGCAGGTACCGGAACCTGTTCATCTAGAAAGCACTTGAAACTACGCAAACTTGCCAGTTTCGCATTAGGTTTTCTGTACTGAGAATAGTAAGATCCAGGTTTTCTTCGAGGTCTATTCTACCGGTGGGAAGTATCGATTGTGAGTCATCTCTCTGCATGTAATTCTCCTTGCTTGCTCAATCGGATTCAGCGGAGGATACGGCGGCATGCTGATGCAGGTTATGTTATCCCGGATATCCTAGTATTCAGGAAGTTCGTCTTCCCAAATCAACTAGATCGCTTTATTATGCCAGGGAGTACTATCCAATACAATACAATGCAATAGAGCTTTCCATCCTCAGCAGGTATAGCAGACAGGAAACTTCTCAGTGAAGCAATGACAGTCTCATAATTGAACCACTTTGGCTTCGTAACAACCGAACTTGCAACCCATAATGTATAAGTACGTGCAAAGTTTCCTCCCTAACCCATTGAAATTCCGAGTTTTCCCAACTTCTACACTCTTCTCCATCTGAAATCAGTCGAATATTTGCGGAACATACTGTTGAAATCAAGAAAAGATGAGAATGGGGGACACAGGAGAAGAGGACAAATTATAATCATGGTAGGGAAATAGAGATTAAGTCCATTGATCAACAGCAATAATTCACTGCAACAGATATCAGAGGAGAATGACGCACACTAGTAATCAGACTTTCGAGTTTAGGGTGTATGTATACGCTTCCTTTAATCTTATGATTATTTACAAAATGCCCAAAATTTATTAATCAAAAAATTAAGAGGTACTGTAATAATCAAAGTAACAACTGGTGCTATCATCTTATTAACACCAATCTGAACTCCCAACCACAGCAAAAAAATGCTTAATAATGATGTACCTCCATAACTAATATATGTTTTTCCCAAACGTTTTAACCTGCTTCTCCAGTCTTTATCACATCCTTTAAATACATATTTATCATTCCAAAAAAAAGAATTAGCAATACCCACAATAGTACCTATGATACTGCCAAGCATATACAGATCTTCACGAATAAAAACAATAAGATAATAGCATAACCATGATACTAATGTATTAGACACACCAACTATACCAAACTTAAAGAATTGATTAACAAACGTCATTTAACCTCATTAATACACTTGAATAGAATATCAGTAAATATTTAATACGCGCTATCAGATCAATCATTCGTTATTGATAGTAATTTAGTAAAATTAAAAACAATAACAAAGAAAATCTTCAAAATTAAGGTAGATCATTTCCTTTGTACCATATATTAAAGCCTTGCACATTTGATTGTTTAAACACTACGTTAGTTTGCCCCCCTTGGATGGCGTTTTATCTCTGAAATAGCCCATAAAGAAGGGACCAGGCCGTGGTAAGTTCAAAGTTCGGTACATAAGTTTTCATTTTTGAAAACCAAAAAAGCCTTAGAGTCTACCCATGCATTTGAGAGAGTGACAATGCTCTTTTTGGGGAAAAGTAGAAACTTGGAGGGAGTCCACGGTAACGAAATTTGAAAAGTTATACGATCAAAAACGGAGGTGGACTGCTGTAAACCCTGTTCATTTTTGGTATTTATAAAATACTGATACAAAACTGAGCATAATATTTGAAATATCAGGCATACCACGAAGATCACAGATTGGCCCGTACACTCACAGCGATTATGCTGTCTTAGCTTCAGACATTGCAGATTCATCCTTAAATCAAGGAAAAATACACTACTAGGGACTACCTCCGACAAAAATTCGCAACCTCTTGACAGTTTTTTCTTCAAATTCATGATCATCATGGTACAGTACTCAGAATCAAATAAACCAAAAGTTCCAATTTCAGGAAAAAAGGTCTAAAGAGACTATTATACGACTCAATTTTTGCATTACGAGGCAGTTTTAGGTTTAAAGGAGAGGAGTCCCATTAATCATTAAACAGGAAGATCCGTAGGAAACTTCCCTTTCATAATTATTACTCCTCATAACTTCAAATCATTCCTGCCTGCTTTGATAGTGAAAAATGTGCCTCATCCGGACAGAGGATCAGGATTCATCGGAAAAAAGGAATCATGAATAACCTCAAAAACTAGTCATAACCTCAATAAGTCAACACTTAAAAACCGAAAATCGAACCATAACTCAGTCCTTAAACAACTAATGTGCTGTTCTTGCTTCGGAACTTGTAGATTCTCAATCTAACATCAGATATTCTAACAAATTATCTAATACGCTGCTACATTTTTAACTCATTATCTTCATTACCTGTGACGTTCATGTCAGCAAACACTAATTCGCAGAGCTTTCAGGTAAGTTAGACCGGTCCTGACCAAGTATTTTGGATTTACCTCAGATTATCAAATTACTCACCAATAGAATAAATTTATTGAATAAGTCTTAACCTTTTGTAGGTTTATCATATAAGGTATGCGTTCTTCAACTTTTTATTATGTTAATATAGTTTGTTTATATACTATTCTAGGTATTTAAAAAAACAACAGAATATGGCAAAGAATTAAATTTAGATCTTAGGAATTCCTTGATATCAAGATTAAAAATGGAGCAAGAATTTCATATTATGATAGTGTATTAGCGAATCTATGGAGGTAAACACAAATTATAGAACCGAGAACGGGGCAGATGTGCTTAAAAGCCCAAACGAACAAGTATTTGGTGACATGAACGTCACAGGTAATGAGGATAGTGGTAAAAATGTAGCAGCGTATTAGATAATTTGTTAAAGTGTCAGAAGTTAAAATGAGAATCTAGAAGGTCTGAAACAAAAACAGCCCAATCGCTGCTAATAGGACTGAGTGCATGGTTCGATTTTTTTGATCATCGGATAATATTGTGAGATATTGGGAGAAAAATATGAGAGTTGCAGACTTTATCTTTAAGTATCTTAAGGATTATGGCGTAAATCATGTTTTTATGCTATCCGGCGGCGGCATCATGTACCTTGTAGATGCCTTGGGAAAAAGTGAGATTAAGTACGTATGTTGTCATCATGAACAGGCCGCTGCAGTTGCTGCTCAGGCTTACGGTATGTACGACGATAGTTTGGGTGTGTGTCTCGTGACTACCGGTCCAGGGGGGACTAATGCTCTGACAGGAACTGGTGCTGCTTATATGGATTCCACACCTGTTCTTTTTATATCAGGACAAGTTAAACGTAGCGATTTTGCTTCACTGCGTGGGGTTAGGCAATTTGGTGCGCAGGAGAACGATATAGTATCTATGGCATCTCCTGTTACTAAATACTCAGTAACTGTTATGAAGCCGGAAGATGTACCATACGAGCTGGAAAAATGTGTGTACGAAGCAACTCATGGCAGAAAAGGCCCCGTATGGCTAGACATTCCCTTAGATATACAATCAGCTCACATTGATCCTGATTCTTGCCGGCAGTATTTACCGGAGAAGGATCTAATGCCTCACAATTCTGATAAAGAATTGGATAATATATTATCACTACTGAAAAATGCCAAAAGACCGTTAATACTTGCCGGACATGGTGTAAATTCGTCTGGAGCAGAGAAACAATTGTGTTATTTGGTTGAAAGCACAGGTATACCCGTCTTGTCAACGTGGAGAGCCTTAAATATTATGGGTGGGGATAACCCTTGTTTTTTCGGAGCTCCAGGCTTGCAGGCTCCTAGATATTCCAACTTAATATTGCAATACTGTGATTTCCTTCTAGTTCTCGGTAGTCGCTTGGATAATATGATCACAGCATTTAACGAAACAAATTTTGCTAGAATGGCTGATGTTGTGATCGTTGATATTGATGAGAATGAAATACGAAAATTACATATTCCACGTTTAACAACTGTATGTGATGATGTTAAGTATTTTGTAAACAAGTTCCAACAAAAGATCAATGATACGATACTTCCAGATTATTCAAAGTGGGTTTTAAAATGTCAGGTGCTAAAGGCTCGCTTTCCTTTGCTTAATGAGAAACAGAGCATACCTGAAGGAGTGGATCTGTATCGTGTTACCAATACTGTATCTAAGTACGCTAAATTGAACGATACTATTGTTATATCATCAACAAGTCGTTGTAATACAGCAGGTCATATAGCATTCGATAGAAAGCAGGGGCAAAAAAGTATTTCATCAATGGGATTTGGCTCGATGGGGTTTGCACTACCTTCGGTTGTCGGGGCTTATTATGCCAGCAAGGGACAACGTGTTATCATGCTTGAAGGAGATGGTAGTTTACAGCTTAATATTCAGGAATTAGAAACAATAGTTTCTAACAAAATTAATGTAAAAATGTTTATTTTTAATAACATAGGCTATGCGGCAATTACTACAATGCAGGACAGAAACTTTAATGGATTTTATGTTGGTAGCAACGAAAAAAGCGGATTATATATGCCAGATATAAGAAAAATATCTGAAGCGTATGGCATACCATATCATAGCATTGATAAAAATGAAAATATTGAGAAAGTTATTAAATGGGCAATGGAAGATGTAACAGGTGCTTGTTTGGTGGATATTAAAGGGGCTTTATCTTTTGATGAAATTCCAAAGTGTATTTCTTATGTTGATAATGTAACAAGGCAACGTGCATCT
>JAEEGF011921933.1_pt1 | contig 22014 bp, 18 predicted proteins | sample 9134171 | NCBI WGS metagenome assembly JAEEGF01 (sample SAMN16246542, study PRJNA631951) | gut metagenome | biome: gut microbiome; feature: rumen; material: AP-attached | host: Bos | place: Iran: Karaj | collected 2018-10 | reverse complement strand
TTTCAAGGCTTTGCTCCTATAACGGTCGATGAGATTGTCCACGAACTCGTGTTCTGTCCTGGCACCGAAATTCAAGAGCATCTCTATGTCTATGCCGATGCTAGCATTCATACGCTCCAAGGTGACAGACCAATTGTTGCCGGAGAACAGTTCGGTTCCGTCCAGGTTATACAGCATGCCTGTCCACAGGTTTTCGGTGAAGCGGGTGTCGTCCTTGCGCTGGAGGCTGACATCTACCGCTTGGTAACCGCCCTTGCCGTCTAAAAAATAGGCTTCTACCGGATGTAGCACTATGCCTTTGGCTTTGGTCTCGCCCTCAGGCAGCGTGGTGAGAGTAAGCTCGGTGTTGGCAAAGATGTCGGTGAGAGAGGCCTCGACTGAGGTTATGCTCACCGTGTTGCCCGAGACGTTGGATGAAGTGACAAAGCGGTAAAGCACCACCGTGTCGCGGTCAATGGCAATAACAGAGCCAGGGTGGATGTCGGGCACCGACCCGTTGAACTGGATTTGATAGTTGCCTGTGCTGTCGTCAAATGAGGCCACAGAAGTTTCTTCCCAGTTGATGGGGACAAACTCGGGGTTTACCTCCATCTGACTCGGCTCTGCCGGTTTTGGTTCTTTTTCACAACCAACAACAAATGCTGCAACCATTAGTAATATGACCACGGAATACTTCCCCATAGTTGTCAATCTTCTATTACTATTTCCCATAACAATTTACCCTATTTCCGTGTCGGGTGCAACTTCAATATGGCGATGATTCCCAGAACGCCAGAGTAATGTTGGTTGTATTTGGTTGTAGGGTATATAAAAAAGAGCGCGGGAATCTGCCACTTTGCTTATCCCGCGTATAAAGGCTCTCGCATTGCCCTTGGTCCAGAATAAGCAATGCCGAAGCCCACGCTGACGGTATATAGTAGAACACTATATGCCCAACCATGGACATTGAACATTGCGTTATTGCGGGACCTAATGAACTTGCGAGATTCTTATACGCCGCAGATAAACGCCGTTACAACGTCTTATCTATATGTCCTGTCGCCCACCCCTTTGCCCTTGCGGGCTTCGAGGTGTTTGACGATGCAAAGTTACAACTTTTTCCCGACATAAAAAGAAAAAAATCCCGCCAGCCAAAAAGCCAGCAGGAATAGAGCAAAGAAAAAATGCTTGGCACTTTATGTAAGTACTGAGCTCGGTTTTGTTAGAAATGATTATTTCGTTATCATATTTGAAGGAAGAATGCGGTCTACGATGACTGTGTCTTATAGGTTGTCATAATACTCGTTCACCCTCTTTCTTAGTATGCCGAAGTATTCCTCCACCGTCATCAGTTCACTTTCTGGCGTTTTAGTCACCTTTTCATGTACATCATGTGACGGTGACGCCGCATGAATCGACACTTTTGCGATAGGATTTGTCGTACATTCTATAGTATCCATAATAAACTCCTTTCAGTTTGCAAAATTACAACTTTTTCGCGACATAGCAAGAAAAAAAGAAATCCTGACAGAGTTGATGAAAAAAAGAGGCTGTGTGAAAAATGTTTCGTATCTTTGCAGTTTTGAAGATGCTGCAAAGAATGAAACTAAATGTCTTGAAACGAGTGGTTTTGCTGCTGATGCTGTTGGCGGCTGTGCCTGCTTGGGCGCAGAAGCTTATCACGTATGAGGCGGGAATGGGCACACGCGACCCGTCGGATGCCGACGTGTGGATTCTTTACCAGCGCGTGAGGGCCGTCCACGAGGGTATGGTGCTGCACGCCGATTCGGCATTGCTGAACACGGTGCTGAACGACTTCACGGCTTTCGGACATATCAAGATTGAGATTTCGGACACCACCACGATTTACGGCGACCAGCTTTACTATGACGGCATGACCCGTGTGCTCGACATCTGGGACGACACGGTGAAACTGATTGACGGCAAGACGATTCTCAAGTCCGACCACCTGCAGTACGACCGCTATTCTTCGACGGCCGTATATGACAGCTGGGGCAAGACGGTGAACGAGGACAAGTGCCTCACCAGCCGGCAGGGGTACTACAACTCCGACACCAAAGTGTTTGACATCTACGACTCTGTAATCCTGATTGACTCGAACATGCGATTGGAGACCGACACGCTGACGTACAACACCAACACCCATATCGCCCGCTTCTGGAGCCCCACGCATATCTATACCGACTCGGCCACCATGTATAGCGAGCACGGCACCTACAACACCGACCTGCGCTATGCCCATTCGATGAAGGCCTCGGAGGTGCACAACGGCGAGAAGCACATCACGTGCGACACGCTGCACTATTACGAGGAGACCGAGTTCGGCAAAGCCATCGGGAATGTGGTGATGTGGGACACGGTGAATGAAATCTTCAGCACCAGCCGCTATGCCGAGACCAGCCGGGAGAACAACACCACCTTCGTCACCGACAGCGCCCTCGTGCGCTTCGTCAGCCGCGACGAGGAGGACACGCTGGCTGTGCCGGACACGATGTACCTGCATGCCGACAGCATCTTCGTCGTCACCGACTCGGCACGCAACCTCAGCTCGGTGCAAGCCTACAAGCATGTGAAGGTCTTCAGGGGCGACGCGCAGGCCATGTGCGACTCGATGTATTATTCCGCCGCCGACTCCGTGATGCGGATGTATCAGGAGCCTGTGGTTTGGTATGAGCATTACCAGGCGCTGGCCGACACCATCATCGTCGAGCACGACAGCAACGGAGCCAAGCGGGCGTATCTGAACAGCAACATCTTCTGCATCGAGCAGGTGGATCCGGACAAATTCAACCAGGTGAAAGGCCGCAATGCGGTGGTCTATTTCGTCGAGGGCGAGCCGGACTACGCCGATGTGCTGGGCAACGCCGAGATGGTCTATTACCTCACCGAGGAGGACAACTACGGCCGCAAAAGCCTCATAGGCGTCAACGTGGGCTTGGGGTCGGACATGCGTATCTATTTCGTGGACAGGGCTCCCGACCGCGTGGTGACCAAGGGCAATCCGGACATGAACACCTATCCGCTCGACAAACTCGAGGCCGAAAAGAAGCAGCTGGCCAACTTCAAATGGATTGACGACCGCCGCCCCAAAAAGCCGCTGGATGTCTTCAAATGGTGACAAAATGTCAGTGCGGCGCCTGTGGCATTTAGTTTGATGTAAAGGAATACGCCGCGGGATGGACATCCCGGGCAAAATATTAGTTAAGTGTAATTAAATCAATAATAGATATGTCTCAAGAAGAAAAAGAATTAGAGAAAGAACAAGATATGACAGCCGAGGCTTGTGCCGACACGCAGGCCGAAACCCAGGCAGAGCAGTCGAAGACTGAGGAGAAAGAATCCCGCAAAGAGCGTCGCAAACGTCATGACCGCCACGGTGATCATGAGCAGAAAGTGCAGGAAATGGGGGAGAAGCTTGCCGAGATGAACGACAAGTATGTACGCCTCTATTCCGAGTACGAGAACTACCGCAAGCGCACCAATACCGAGAAAGCCGACCTCATCATCAACGGCAGCAAGGACATGATTAAAGCCATCCTGCCCGTGGTTGACGATATGGAAAGAGCCCTCGCCTCTATGGCCGACGACGACAGCGCAAAAGAGGGCGTTCAGCTGATTTACAACAAACTGATGAACATCCTTTCGCAGAAAGGCCTTTCGCCCATCGAGGCTAAAGGAACCAAATTCGACGAAAACCTCCACGAGGCCGTCACCCAGTTCCCCGCAGCCGAGGAAAGCCAGAAAGGCACCGTTGTCGATGTGGTGGAAAAGGGCTACTACCTCAACTCCAAGGTGCTGCGCTACGCCAAGGTGGTGGTGGCCATCTAACCGCTTTTTCCCGCAACACGTTATACAGAATCTAAAGACCTTGAAACTATGGCAAAGAGAGATTACTACGAAGTGCTTGGAGTGAGCAAGAACGCCACTCCCGATGAGTTGAAGAAAGCCTACCGCAAGCTGGCCTTGCAGTACCATCCCGACCGCAATCCCGGCGACAAAGAGGCTGAGGAGAAGTTCAAGGAGGCTGCCGAGGCCTACGATGTGCTGAGCAACCCTGACAAAAAGGCAAAATACGACCAGTTCGGCCACGCTGCCTTCGAGGGCGGTGGCGCCAGCAACATGAATATGAACGACATATTCTCGCAGTTCGGCGACCTGTTCAGCGACTTCTTCGGCGGTGGCGGTTTCACGGGATTCGGAGGTTTTGGCCGTGGGCAGCAGGGGCATCGGCGCGCCACCATGCGTGGAAGCAATCTGCGCATCAAGGTGAAGCTCACCCTCGAGGAGATTGACAAAGGCTGCGAAAAGAAGATAAAAGTGGCCAAATATGTGCCCTGCAAGACCTGTGGCGGCACGGGAGCCCGCAACAACAACTACGACGTCTGTCCCCACTGTCACGGAACAGGTGTGGTGACCGAGGTGCGCCGCACCCTGCTGGGCCAGATGCAGACCCAGAGCGTCTGCCCCCATTGCGGCGGCGAAGGGCGCATCATCAAGGACAAGTGCCACGACTGCAACGGCGAGGGCATCGTCCGCTCCGAGGAGGTCATCACCATCAACATCCCCGCCGGTGTCTATGACGGCATGCAGCTCTCCATGAGCGGCAAAGGCAATGCAGCCCCGCGCGGCGGCGTCCCCGGCGATTTGATTATCCTGGTGGAGGAAATCCCCCACGACACCTTCGAGCGTCAGGAAACCAACCTCTACTACAACGCCTTCATCACCTTTGCCCAAGCCGCTATGGGTGCCAGCATCGAGATACCCACGCTCTCGGGCAGGGTGAAAGTGAAGATAGATGCCGGAACCCCTTCGGGCAAGGTGCTTCGCCTCAAAGGCAAGGGTCTCCCCGATGTCAATGGCTACGGCCGCGGCGACCTGCTGGTGAGCATCAACGTGTGGGTGCCCAAGAGCCTTTCGCGCGAAGAAAAGGAGATGCTTGCCCAGCTCGACAAGTCCCCCAATTTCCAGCCCAGCCCCTCCAAGTCGGAGCGCGGTTTCTTCGACAAGATGAAAGACCTGTTCAACTAACATAATTGGGAATAAATCGTAAAACGATTCCCGCGTTAATGCAATAACGCAATAACGCAATAACGCAATAACGAATTAACGCATTCCCACATTAACACATTAACGCATTAACACATTCCTCTATCCTGCTATGCCGCGAATGACAGAAAACCTGCTGCAGTATATATGGCAACACCAGTTGCTGGAGGGTTCTCTGCACACGGCCGACGGGCAGGAGGTATTGGTCGAGCGGCCGGGACTGCTCAACACCGATGCCGGCCCCGACTTCTTCGACGCGCGTGTCAGGATAGGGGAGACCCTCTGGGTGGGAAACATCGAGGTGCATGTGCTCGCCTCCGACTGGAACCGCCACCACCACAGCAACAACCGAGCCTACGACAACGTGGTGCTCCATGTGGTGTATGACAACGACACCCCCGTCACGCTCCAGAACTGTCACACCCTTCCGACCATCGAGCTGAAAAAATATATCCCCGACCTCGTCCTTAACAACTACGAGGCGCTGGTGTCGCCTCCCACATCGGTGGCCATACCCTGTGCCGACCGCCTCGCGGCCGTCCCGAAGCTCTATCTCGACAGCACCCTCGACCGCCTGCTGCTCGAGCGGCTGGAGCGGAAATGCGACACCGTGCAGCGTCTTCTCGACGAGAGTCACGGCAACTGGGAGCAATGCTGCTACTGGCTGCTGGCTCATTATTTCGGGGGCAAGACCAATAGTTTCCCCTTCGAGCTGCTGGCCAAATCCACCGACATGAACCTCCTTGCCCGCTGGCGCGACCGTCCCCAGCGCATCGAGGCCCTCCTCATGGGGCAGGCGGGGCTGCTGCAGGGCTACTTCGCTGACGAATACCCCCGCCAGCTCCAGGCCGACTATGAGGCTTTGCGGCAGGGTGCAGGGCTCACGCCCGTCTCCGCCCATCTGTGGAAATTCTTCCGGCTGCGCCCCTATGCCTTCCCCACCGTCCGCATCAGCCAGTTCGCACAGCTCGTGTGCCGCTCCCGCAACCTTTTCAGCAGGCTCGTCGATACCACATCGGTCGCCGACCTGCAGCAGCTCTTCGATGTGGCCGCCGCGCCCTACTGGGACAACCACTTCCGTTTCGACACCCCCTCGCCGGGCAAGACCAAGCGCGTGGGTCGTTCCTTCATCGACCTGCTCATCATCAACGCCTGGATACCCCTGCTCTATGAATATGGCAACCGCCACGGGCAGCAACAATGCAAAGACCGCGCCGTTGACCTCCTTCACCAGATGCGTCCCGAAAACAACCGAATCATCCGTCAGTGGAACGCCGTCGGAATCAAAGCCGACGATGCCGCCCGCAGCCAGGCGCTGCTCCAGCTCAGCAACGCCTACTGCAGCCACCGCGACTGCCTCCACTGCCGCATAGGATATAAAATCATCACAAATTGAAACCAAGCGAAATAACAACCATCCTCAAGGGTGCCGGAGCACATGTCTGCTCCGACGACTTCGACATCGACCAGCTCCTTACCGACAGCCGCCGCTCCGGCGACCCCGCTCGCTGCCTCTTCTTTGCCATCCCCACCAAGCGCAACACCGGCAGCCGCTATGTCTATGACCTCTATCTGCGCGGTGTGCGCAACTTCGTCGTCCCCAACGATGCCACCGAAGAGCACCTCCAGCAGTTCTCCCTCTGCACCGGAGCCAACTTCTGGTTTGTCAAAGACGTCGTTGTCGCCCTCCAGCAGATTGTTGCCGCACGGCGCGCCCGCTTCAGCATCCCCGTGGTGGGCATCACCGGCAGCAACGGCAAGACCATCGTCAAAGACTGGATTGTGCAGATGGTCTCCGACGACTGCAAAACCGTCTCCAGCCCCCGCAGCTACAACTCCCAGATAGGTGTGCCCCTCTCCGTGTGGCAGATGGACGACACCGACGAGCTGGCCGTCTTCGAGGCCGGCATCTCCGAGCCCGGCGAGATGGACCGCCTGCGGCAGGTCATCAACCCCACCATCGGCATCTTTACCAACATCGGGCAGGCCCACGACGAGAATTTCCTCACCCGCACCCAGAAGATTGCCGAGAAACTACAGCTCTTCACCCACTGCCAGACGCTCGTCTATTGCACCGACCACAAGGACATCCACTCCGCCGTCGTGTCGCAGGAGGCCTTCCGCTCCATCCGCCGCTATACCTGGGGCCACGGAGCCGACAACCCCGTGCAGCTCCTTTCCGCCACCGTGCACGACACCGCCACAACCCTCCACCTCCTGCGCGAAGGCAATCCGCTCACGCTCGACATCCCCTTCACCGACCGCGCCTCCACCGAAAACGCGCTCCACTGCATCACCCTCCTCTGCCTCCTCGGCTACGACAACGACACCATTGCCCGCCGCTGCCTGCACCTCACGCCCATCGCCATGCGCCTCGAGATGAACGAGGCCCTCAACAACAGCCTGCTGGTCAACGACAGCTACAGCCTCGACCTCGACTCGCTCGCCATTGCCCTCGACTACGTGCAGCAGGAACGCCAGCACAGCCGCAAATCACTTATCATAAGCGACATACTCCAGTCCGGAATCCCCGAGGCCGACCTCTACGCCCAGGTGGCGGCCCTTGTGGCCTCCCACGGCATCGGCCGCTTTATCGGCATAGGCGAAGCCCTTGAACGCAACCGCAACCTCTTCTCCGGCCTCGATGCCGCCTTCTTCAACACCACCGAAGACTTCATACGCCAGTACGACATCGACCGTTTCAACGACGAGACCATCCTGCTCAAAGGCGCCCGCCGCTTCCATTTCGAAGACATCGCCCGCCTCCTTCAGCGCAAATCTCACCAAACCGTCATGGAGGTCAACCTCGACAACCTCGTCTCCAACCTCAACTACTACCGCTCCCTCATCCGTCCCCGCACCCGCCTCATGGCGATGGTCAAGGCAGCCTCCTACGGCGCCGGCAAGGCCGAGGTGGCCGGCATCCTGCAATACAACCACGTCGATTACCTCACCGTGGCCTATAGCGACGAGGGCGTCGATCTGCGCCGCAACGGCATCACCCTCCCCATCATGGTCATGAACCCCGAGGAGGAGAGCTTTGCCGACATCATCCGCTACCGCCTCGAACCCGACATCTACAGTTTCCGCATCCTCGACCTCTTCTCCGACGCCGTGCGCTCCTTCGGAAAACAGGAGGAGTCCGTCCCCGTCCACATCGAGCTCGACACCGGCATGCATCGGCTCGGCTTTGCCCAGGCCGACCTCGACGAGCTGGCCCGACGGCTCAACAATCCCGACTGTCCCCTCGCCGTGCGTTCCATCTTCTCCCATCTGGCCTGCGCCGACGACCCCGCGGCCGACGACTTCACCCGCCTGCAGCTCGAGCGGTTCGGCTTGTGGGCCAACACCCTGCGCAACTCCCTCCGCAAAAGCGACATCCTGCTCCACATACTCAACTCCTCCGGCATCGAGCGTTTCCCCGAAGCGCAATACGACATGGTGCGTCTCGGCATAGGCCTCTACGGCCTTTCGCCCCAGCCCGCCGTGCAGAGCCGCCTCAAGCCCGTCAGCACCCTCAAAACCCGCATCTCGCAGCTCAAAGACATCCCGCAGGGCGACAGCGTGGGCTACAACCGTGCGTGGGTGGCGCAGCGCCCCTCGCGCATCGCCATCGCCTCCATCGGCTATGCCGACGGCCTCAACCGCCATCTGGGCAACGGCAACGCCCAGGTGCTCGTCAACGGCCGGCTTGTGCCCGTCATCGGCCACATCTGCATGGACATGTGCTTCCTCGACGTCACCGGAGTCGATTGCGCCGAGGACGACGAAGTGACCATCTTCGGCGACGCCACCCTCCTGCAGCAGATAGCCCGCTCCGCCGGCACCATCCCCTACGAAATCCTCACCAGCGTCTCCCCCCGCGTCAAGCGAATCTACTATCAGGAATAGCAAAGCATAAAACCGAACTGTAGCACTGTAGCAACTGCAACAAAAAAAATCGGAGTACTCCGATTTTTCCGAATACTCCGAACACTCCGAAACACAATCCCCGCCGACTCCAGTCGGCGGGGATTCTAATAGAGTTACATGAAGAGTGTCTGTGCGGCGGCCGAGGTGCCGTAGCCTGCCAGCAGCAGCCCGATGAGATAGGCCAGCACCTTCAGCACCACCACCAGCCATTCGGGGATAACCCCTTTCAGTTTCAGTCTGTCCATAGCCGCAGCAATTAGGGGTTCACGTCGATTGCCACCACGTCGTCGAGGTTCGGGGTGAGGAACTGGTCGGAATCCACACCGCCGTAGCTCTTCACGGCGCTGTTGAAAGCCGCTGCCGTCTGATAGCTGGCCAGATAGCTGTTGTTCACCACAAACGACTGGGTGCTGACTACCGTCTGTCCTTTCAGCTTGCGGCTGTGCACCATCGCCACACCGCCGTTGACGGGGCCGCTCAGTGCCAGGCAGCCCTCGACGAGGCCTACACGGAGGCCTTTCCCCACAGCACCCCGCTGAATGTGGGGAAGAAGCGGCGCCGGCGAACCGCCGGTGGTGATAAAGGGCGAACCGCCGGTGGTGATAAGGGGCGAACCGCCGCTGGTGATTACAGGGAGCCGCCGTAGTGGGGGCGGGGTGATAGGAGTTATAGGAGTTATAGGAGTAATAGGAGTGTGGGGTTTTCTTTTCTTTTTTGTGCGGATTTCGATTAATTGAAAAAAAAATAGTATTTTTGCATTATGAAAAATAGTTTTTTTACGGCGCGGATGAAGCTGTCAGACGTTGTGGCTGCCAATCATACGTTGATTTTGGTGCTGCCTCGTTTCGGCATCCCTTTGGGGTTTGGCGAGCTCAGCGTGCAGGAGGTTTGCAGTCGGTACGGGCTGCCGGTGGACTTTGTTCTGCTGGTGTTTAATGTCTATACTTTCGACGACTACCTGCCCGACGAGGACGACCTGCAGCGGACCGATTTCAGTCTGCTGGTGCCTTACCTGAAGGCTTCGCACCGCTACTATCTCGACGAGCGTCTGCCGCATATAGAGCGCCATTTGGTGCATGTGGCCGGTCACGCGGGCGACAGGTACGGAAGCATCCTGAAGTCTTTTTTTGAAGACTACCGCGAGGAGGTGCGCAGCCATTTCGAGTCGGAGGAGTGCGAGGTGTTCCCCTATCTGGAGCATCTGCTGGCCGGTGAGAACGAGGAGCGCCCGTTGTCGGAGCATTTTACCGAAAACCACAGCGACTTGGTTGACAAGCTGTCGGACTTGACGCAGATTCTCTATAAATACATCCCGGGCGAGCAGCTGACCGAGGAACTGAACGAGCTGGTGTTTGCCATCATGCAGCTGTCGGCCGACCTGCAGAAGCACGCCCTGATGGAGGAGAAAATTCTGCTGCCGTATATCTATCAGCTGGAACGGTGCGACTGCCGGGAGCAGGGCAACGATCCTGACTGTGGAATGCCGAGACCCGATACCGTCCCGGAGAAAAGGAGGCTTGAGTGAAACCGCTGACACAGGTGTTGGTGGTGGAGCCCTCGGACATTATCCGCGAGGGGCTGAAGGCGTTGCTGGGCGACGAGTTTGTGCTGCAGGCTCCGTTGCGGGAAGTGCCCGTGGATATGCCGCAGCGGCTGATGCGCCAGCAGCCCGACATCCTGCTGCTGAACCCCACGCTGCTGAACACCCCCGCACGGATGCAGGTGGTGTCGCTGCAGCAGGCAAGGCCGAGTATGGCGATTGTGGCGCTGGTGTATCAGTATGTAGATCCGCAGGTGCTGTCGCTGTTCAAGACGGTGCTCGACATCCGCGAGAGCGGCAGCCGTGTGGCGCAGCTGATGCGTGAGTGCTGCCAGCCGGAGCAGGAAGGCGGCGAGGAGAGCTACGAGCTGAGCGAGCGCGAGTCGGAGGTGTTGGTGCTTGTGGCGCGGGGACTGAGCAGCAAGGAGATTGCCGACGAGCTGAATATCTCCATCCACACGGTGAATTCGCACCGCAAGAACATCACCCACAAGACGGGCATCAAGTCGGTGGCGGGTTTGGCGGTGTATGCTATGTTGCATAATTTGGTTACTGGATAGATTTGATAGAGGGGATAGATTTTATAGAAACGATAGATTATGAAAGAGAAGGATACTGAACGGCTTTGGAATGCCAACTACACGAAGGTGTGGGTGGCCAATTTCATGATTTTCTTCTCATTCATGCTGCTCACGCCGTTGCTACCCATCTACCTGAGCGAGCAGTTTGCCGCCAACAAGGACACCATCGGTCTGGTGCTGTTCGGCTACGCGGTGATGGCGTTGGTGGCGAGGCTGTTCAGCGGCTATATAGTAGATAGTTTTCCGAGGAAGACGGTGCTGCTGCTGAGTTTTGCGGTGTTTACGCTCTTTTTTGTGGGATATGTGGCGGCAGGCACGCTGGTGCTGTTTGCCATAGTGAGGACGGTGCACGGTATGCCTTTCGGTTTCACCACTGTGGCCAACAGCACGGTGGCGATAGATGTGCTGCCCTCGTCGCGCAGGACGGAGGGAATAGGCCTGTATGGCTTGAGCAACAACCTGGCTTCGGCCATCAGCCCCATGGTGGCCATCTGGATTTATACCGAGACCCACAACTTCGACATCATCTTCTGGATGGCGACGGCGGTGGCGGCCATAGGCCTGATAATCGACGGCACGGTGAAGACTCGTCCGCGCGAGCGGGTGAAGGGCAAGCAGAAAGTGTCGCTCGACCGGTTTTTCCTGGTGAAGGGGACCGGTGCAGCGCTGACGATGGTGTGCTTTGCCTTCTCCTACGGCGTGATGAGCACGTATGTGGCCATCTACGGCAAAGAGACGCTCGGCATAGAGGGCGGCTCGGGCACATTCTTCCTGCTGCTGTCGGTGGGTCTGATATTGTCGCGCCTGCAGGGCAACAAGGCCTTGCGGGAGCGGCGCATCACCTACAATGCCTCGATAGGTGTGTGTGTGTCGCTGCTCGGATACCTGCTGTTTGCCGCAGTGCCCAACGAGATAGGCTACTACGGCGCGGCGTTGATAATCGGTCTGGGCAACGGCCACATGTACCCGGCCTATCAGAACATGTTTGTGGATTTGGCTCCGCACACACAGCGCGGTACAGCCAACAGCTCGATACTGGTGTCGTGGGACGTGGGCGTGGGACTGGGCATCCTGCTGGGCGGTGTGCTGACGGAGAACTACGGCTACGGGATGGCCTTCTGGATGGCATGGGTGGTGAACCTGGTAGGATTTGCAGGCTTCTGGCTTTATGTCAAAGGGCATTTCACCCGGAACAAGTTACGTTAATTAAATTGATAATCGTTTATAATACAAAACAGTATGCTTAGAAAAATACGTGTTGCGCTGGCCTTGATATGCTTTGTAGCGGCCACGCTGTTGTTTCTTGATTTTACGGGTGTTCTGCACCATTGGCTTGGCTGGATTGCCAAGATTCAACTGTTGCCGGCGGTGCTGGCGGTGAATGTCGTGGTGGTTGTCTTCTTCTTACTGGTAACCCTGCTTGTCGGCCGCACCTATTGCTCGGTGATATGCCCGATGGGCGTGATGCAGGACGTGTTCGGCCACATAGGCGGCAAAGTGAAGAAGAACCGTTTCCACTATACCAAAGGCCTGCCTTGGCTGCGTGTGGCCATGCTGGTGGTGTTTGTGCTGCTGATGGTGCTGGGACTGAACAGCATTGCCGTGCTGATAGCCCCCTACAGCGCATACGGACGCATTGCGTCGAATTTGTTCCAGCCTGTCTATATGTGGATTAACAACCTGTGCGCCTACTTTGCCGAGCGGGCGGGAAGCTATGCTTTCTACCATGTGGATGTGTGGGTGAAGAGCGGCGTGGTGCTGGCTGTGGCGGCGGTGACTTTGGTGGTCATCGGCTTCATGTCGTTCCGCTGGGGCCGCCTGTGGTGCAACACCATTTGCCCGGTGGGTACGGTGCTGGGATTTGTGTCGAAATTCTCCCTTTTCCGTCCGGTTATCGACACCACCAAGTGCAACGGCTGCGGCAAATGCGCAAAGAATTGCAAGAGCATGTGCATCAACCACAAGGAGCATACAATCGATATGTCGCGCTGTGTGTCGTGCATGGACTGCATAGAGAATTGCAGCCAGCATGCCATCCAGTTCCGTCGCGGCAAGGCCGTTGTGAAGACAGAAGAGGTGGATGGCTCGCGCCGCAAGTTTATGGCCGCCACAGCCGCTGTGGGAGCCGCTATGGCCGTGCAGGCGCAGGAGAAGAAAGTTGACGGGGGCTTGGCCGTGCTGGTTGACAAACAGCTGCCGGAGCGCAATGTGCCGCTGAAACCCGCTGGGTCGGTGAGCCTGAAGCATTTCTCCGCACGCTGCACCGCGTGCCAGCTGTGTGTGACGGAATGTCCGCAGCATGTGCTGCGCCCGTCGCAAAGCCTTTCGACCTTGATGCAGCCCGAGATGGGCTTTGAGAAAGGCTACTGCCCGGTGGATTGCAACCGCTGCAGCAGCGTGTGCCCCACGGGAGCCATCAAACCCATAGAGACGGCACAGAAGAGCGCCATCAGCATCGGACATGCGGTGACGGTGGCGGGCAACTGCCTGCTGTCGCAGGGGGTGGAGTGCAACGCCTGTTCGCGCCATTGCCCGGCGGCGGCCATCAGCATACAGAGCGATGCCGCCACAGGCCACAGCCGCATTGCCGTCAACGAGACACGCTGCATAGGCTGCGGAGCATGCGAGTACTACTGCCCGGTGCGCCCGTTCAGCGCCATCTACGTGGAGGGTCGCGAGGTGCATACTAACTGTTAGAACAATTCAATCAACAATTATAAAAGATTAAAACTAAAAAAAACTATGAGTAAGATTCTTGACACACTGAGCGTTGTCAAAACCGGCAAGTTTTGGAAAGAGTTAGTTATCATGACTCTCGGCATGTTTGTAACCGCTGCCGCTGTATATTATTTTCTGGTGCCCAGTAAGCTGATTATCGGCACCATCTCGGGTCTCTCGATTGTGCTGAACAACATCTTCGAGGCCGCGGGCATCCACATCGGTCTGTCCGTCATCATCATGGCCATCAACGCCATCCTCCTCATCCTGGCGTGGCTGCTGATTGGGCATGAGTTCGGAGCCAAGACGGTCTATACGGCCATGATTCTCGGTCCTCTCACCGACGTGTGGGACGCCATCCTCCCTTGGCAGAAGATTGCCAACGACAACCTGGTGACCGGCACTCCTTCGGTGATGGGCGACCCGTGGCTGGACCTCTGCTGCTTCGTGCTGTTGCTGAGTGCCGCACAGGCTTTGATGTTCAGCATCAACGCCTCCACCGGCGGTCTCGACATTCTGGCCAAGATTGTGAACAAGTATCTGCACTTCGACATTGGGGCCTCGGTGAGCATCGCCGGTGCCGTCATCTGCTGCACGGCATTCTTCATCAACCCCTTCCGCATGGTGGTCATCGGTCTTATCGGCACCTGGATCAACGGACTGGTAGTTGATTACTTCACCGCCTCGCTGAACAACCGCAAGAGAGTGTGCATCGTGTCGAAAGACTATGACCGCATACGCCGCTACATCATCGACGAGCTGCATCGCGGCTGCACCCTCTACGAGGTAATCGGCGGCTACAGCAACGAGCGCAGCATCGAGCTGGAGGTGTTGCTCACTAAAGACGAGTTCAGCAAGCTGATGGCTTTCCTCAAAGACAACGAAGTACCCGCCTTCACAACGGCCGGCAACGTCAGCGAGGTTTATGGCCTGTGGACCAAGCACAGCAAGAAAAAGGCTATCAAATCCCAAGCAGAGAATAGATAATCTATAAACCAAACACATTATGAAATTTAAACGATTCAACAAGCGTTACCTCCCCATGCTGTGGATAGGCCTGGCCCTTTGGCTGGGCACCATGCTGGTGTCGTATATCTTAGAAAAGGCAGGCGTGATGGTCACCGGTCAGGAGACCCTTATGGACTTGGGCAAGCTCATGTTCCGCAGCGCACCCATCTTCACTTTGCTGATGCTGTGTCTTCTCCAGCCCATACTGGAGGAGATGAGTTTCCGGCTGTGGGGTGTGGGCAAGAAGTGGGCCACGATACTCTGCTTTGTACTCATGGCACTCTTTACGGTCGGCTCCGTCGGACTGTGGGGCGTGATACTTGTCGCTGCCATCATCGTGGTGACGCTGCTGGTAAAAAACAAGTTCGTGCAGGTGTGGCTCAACGCCATTATCAGCTCGATTGCCTTCACGGTGTGCCATATCTCCGGTTTCGGCGACTACTCGCTGGGTATGTACCTCGGACTTATCGACATCTTCGGTATGGCCCTCGTATGCTGCTGGCTGACCATCAACCTCAGTTTTTGGTTCTCGTGCCTGCTGCATGTGCTCAACAATTCGTTGGCCATCATCCTGCCCATGCTGTTTTTGCCCGCTGCCCAGTCGGGCAGTGTGACGGTATCGTTTGAAGATGGCCCCAACATGCATGCATTCCAGACGGTCATCGAGCCGCTGCGCCCCTTCGCCGACAACACCCAGCTTATTGAGGGGGCTGCCAATCCGGGGATGTTGAATCCCGGCACCACCGAGTTCTACTTGGTGGGTGAACCGGCCGAGATAGCCCGCATGATAGCCCCGCAGCGACCCTTTGTCCCCGCCGATGTCTATTTCGACTGGGAGTCGAAGGGCTCCGGGCTGGAGGAACGGGTGGTTCTGCATGTCAACGACATCAACCCTGAGATATTCAACTTCGAAGACCTCTTCGACCACTACATGAGCCAGATTAATACCTATCTCGACGAGCCGCTGAAGTTTGACACCTCCGAGGTGATGCTCAAGGAGATATGGCTTGTGTATGACGATGGCCGCGAGGTGATGTTCAACGACTCCCTGGATGAATTCATGGAAGTTTGGAGCCGCATCATGTCCAACCCATACGGCCTCAGAGGCAACGGGATTATTGACGTGATGGAGGAGGTGAACGACAGCACCGTCGCCCACCGCTACTATTGCCACCTGCGCGAGAACCCCATGCAGGACGAGTTGAGCCAGATGAACGATGTGCTGGACAAACTCCAGCGCAAGAACTACCGCATAGACTATCGCGACGGACGCAAGGTAACCTTTATCACCATTCGTTAGTTAGATGTTGATATGTTGATAAGTTTATACGGTTTGCATCATATCAACAAAACATATCAACATATCAACGTATCAACACAAAACAGATTAAAATAAAAACGCTATACAATGGACCGCAGAGAATTTCTTAAAAGCATGGGAGCCGGAGCTCTCGCCACTGCCGCCTTGGCCGCAGGCTGTGATTCGCCCAACCAAACCACAGCCGAAGGTTTCTCCACTGGAGAGGTGCCTACCGACAAAATGACCTATCGCACAGGCACACACGGGGAGAAAGTGTCTCTTCTCGGCTATGGCTGCATGCGCCTGCCCTCCACCGAGGACGGCAAGGACGGCAACCAAACCGAGGGCGACCTCGACCAAGACCGCATCAACGAGCTTACAGACTATGCCATAGCCCATGGTCTCAACCTTTTCGACACAGCCCCGCGCTACTGCAAGGCGCGTTCCGAAATAGCTATGGGCAAAGCCCTGAGCCGTCATCGTCGCGAAGAATACCTCATCAGCACCAAGCTCTCCAACCAAAGCTTCGACCTGTGGAGCCGTGCTGCGAGCATTGAAATGTTCGAGCAGTCGTTGGAACGTTTGCAGGTAGATTATTTCGATTTTTATATGCTCCACTGCATCGGTCTGCCTGGACGCGACAAGGACGGAAACACCGTCGAGCCTCATGATGCTTTCATGCGCCGCTTCATCGACAATGGGATGCTGCAATGGCTCATAGAACAACGTGCCAAAGGGCGTATCCGCAACTTAGGATTCTCCTACCACGGCGATGTGAATGTCTTCGACGAGGCTTTGGCCATGCACGGCGATGTGCATTGGGATCATGTGCTCATCCAGCACAACTACATCAACTGGCAGCATGCCGACTCTCTCTCTTCCGACAGAAGAGGGGCGGATGCCAACTCTGAATACCTCTACGGCGAACTGGCTAAGCGCGATATTCCCGTCTTCGTTATGGAGCCCCTGCTGGGCGGACAGCTGGCCAACCTGCCGCAGTTTGCCGTTGACGAGTTCAAACGCCGTGCGCCCGAGAGCAGTCTTGCCTCATGGGCATTCCGCTTTGCGGGCAGCATGCCGCGCATCCTCACGGTGCTCAGCGGCATGACCTATATGGAGCATCTGCAGGACAACCTGCGCACGATGTCGCCCCTCAACCCCCTCACCGATGAGGAAATGTCCATGCTCCGTTCCATCGCCGACCGCTATGTCGAGTTCCCGCTGGTGCCCTGCACGGGCTGCCAGTACTGCATGCCCTGCCCCTACGGCATCGACATTCCCGGCAACTTTGCCCACTACAACCGCATGGTCAACGAAGGTCACCTGCTCGACGCTCCCTGCGACGACGCCACCAGCGAAGAGCAGCGCGCCTATCGCAAAGCCCGCCGCGCCTATCTCGTCAGCTACGGCCGCGAACTGGCCCGCGAGCGGCAAGCCGACCACTGCATCGGTTGCGGGCGGTGCCTCCACGAGTGCCCGCAGGGTATCAACATCCCTGTAAAACTCGCCGCCATAGAAAACTACATTACCAACATTTCAAACAAATAATCGCTTTATGAAACTGTTGTTCTTAGGTACATGGGAAATTATCGTCATTGTGCTGGTGGTGCTGCTGCTTTTCGGCGGCAAGAAAATCCCCGAGCTCATGCGTGGCATGGGCAAAGGCGTGAAGAGTTTCAAGGACGGTATGAATGGCATCGAAGACCCCAAGCCCCAAGAGAAAGAATCATCTGAAACGAAAAAGAGTGAAGATGGAATTTGAGGATATTGGAAATCGTGCATGCGGCAGCCAATTCTCAATTCTCAATTTTCAATTCTCAAATTAAAGTGGATTTCTGGGGACATCTCGACGAGCTGCGCGGCAGTCTGCTCAAGGCATTGGCGGCGGTGGCCGTGGGTGCGGTAGCAGCCTTTTGCTGCAAGGACTGGCTCTTTGCCGTCGTTATGGCTCCGTCGCGGCCAGACTTTATTACCTATCAGCTCTTCAAGCGCATTGCGGGTGTCGGCACCGACTTCCATATCAGTCTCTTCAATCCCGAGCTGGCGCAGCAGTTCATCGTCCACATGCGTGTGGCCCTCTGGGCGGGACTGCTTATTGTGTCGCCCTATGTGCTGTATGTGCTGTTCCATTTTGTCGCTCCCGGGCTGTATGCCCATGAGCGCCGGCATGCTGTCCGGGCTGTGGGGTGCGGCTACATCATGTTCCTCGCAGGTGTGGCGTTGAACTACTTCCTCATCTTCCCCCTCACGTTCCGCTTTCTCGGCACCTATCAGGTCAGTCCCGATGTGCCCAACCAGATTGCCCTCACCTCTTATATCGACATACTCCTGATGCTGTGTTTCCTGTTGGGGGTGGTTTTTGAACTGCCCGTGCTCTCGTGGCTGCTGGCCAAGATGGGTGTGCTCAAGGCGCAGTTTATGACGCGCTACCGCCGCCATGCAGTGGTGGTGGTGCTTATCATTGCCGCCATCATCACGCCCACGGGCGATGCCGTCACCCTCTCGCTGGTGGCGTTGCCCATCTATGCCCTCTACGAGGTCAGCATCCTCGTGGTGCGGCGCACCCGCGCGGTGGTGTGACTAATGGTGTGTTCTATTAATTGCATGCAATTGTAGTCTTAAATTCTTCTTGATAAATAGAAATCATTTAATAAAAAAACAGGCGGGTATGAAGAAATGTTTCGTGATAGGGGTGCTGCTTTGTGCCGTTGTTACTGTCGGCCAGGCACAGCATGCCGCGCGGGGATTGGCGCAGCGTATTCTGGGCGACAAAGCCTCGGCGTTTGAGTTTGTGCTGACAAAGGACAGCGGCGATGTGTTCACCCTCAGTCAGAATGGCGGGAAAATACGCATCGAGGGCAGCAACGACAACGCTATGTGCATGGGGCTGAACTACTACTTGAAGGAGTATGCCCACGTGCATGTTTCGTGGTATGCCAGCCAGCCTGTGGAGCTGCCTCGGCGGATGCCCAAGATGACGGAGCCAGTGACTCACCGCTGCAAGGTGCCGGTAAGGTTCTTCCTCAATTACTGCACCTACGGCTATACGATGGTGTGGTGGCAATGGAAAGAGTGGGAACGGTTTATTGACTGGATGGCTCTCAACGGAGTGAATATGCTGCTGGCGCTGACGGGACAGGAGGCCGTGTGGCAGGAGGTGTGGCGCGAGCTGGGCATGACCGACGACGAGATACGCGACTATTTCAGCGGTCCGGCGCACCTTCCCTGGCACCGTATGGCCAATCTGGACGGATTTGGCGGACCCTTGCCGCAAAGGTGGATTGACGGGCAGCGCAATTTACAGAAGAAGATATTGGCACGGGAACGCGCCTTGGGCATGACCCCGGTGCTGCCGGCCTTTGCCGGACATGTGCCGAAGCAGATTGCCGAGCGTTACCCCCAGGCCGACATCAAGCAGCTGAGCAGCTGGTGCGGCTTTGAACCCACCTGTTTTATGAATTCCACCGACAGCCTGTTTGCCGTCATTCAGCTGCTGTATCTTGCCAAGCAGACCGCGCTGTACGGCACCGACCACATCTATGGGGTCGATCCTTTCAACGAGATGGACCCGCCCAGCTGGGAACCCGAGTACCTGGCCTCGGTGTCGGAGAACATTTATGCCTCGCTGCAGCAGGTGGATTCGGCGGCGCGATGGCTGCAGATGTCGTGGGTGTTCTACTACAAGCGCAAGCAGTGGACACCTGAGAGGTTGCGGGCCTATCTCACCGCGGTGCCGCAGGGCAGGATGGTACTGCTCGACTACTTCTGCGAGAAGACTGAGGTGTGGCGCGAGACCGAGGGTTTCTTCGGCCAGCCCTTTATCTGGTGCTATCTTGGCAATTTCGGAGGGAACACCATGTTGGTGGGCGACTTGAACGTGCTGAGCAACAAGTTGGACGCAGCCTATAGCGAACAGGGAGGCAACATGATGGGTGTGGGCTCCACGCTGGAGAGTTTCGACAACAGTCCGCAGATATTCGAGCTGTTGCTGGAGCATCCGTGGGGGTTGGACGATTCAGCCCAGAGGGTGGCGGCATTCACCCGCCGCTGGGCCGACCTGCGCTATGGCAAAGAGGACGAGGGCTGCCGCGAGTCGTGGCGTTTGCTGGTGGATTCGGTCTATAAAGACTGGTCGTTCTACGGTCTTGGCACCCAGATGGTGGCGCGGCCGTCGCTTTCGGGTCACGGCACCTATTACACCAAGCCCTATTATTCCTACGACAACGGCACGCTGCTGAGGGCTGTGCGGCTGATGATGCAGTCGCCGTCGAAGCGGTCGGCATACCAGTACGATGTGGCCAATTTGCTGTCGCAATGGCTGGGCAACCATTTTATGGAGGTTCGCGATGCCTACACCGCCGCCTACCGCAGGGGGGATACCGCTTTGATGCATCGCTATGCTGCTTTGGCTCTTGAATTGATTGACGATGCCGATATGCTGCTGCGCACAGTGAAGCCTTTTGACTTCTACGAGTGGGCAAAACAGGCCCATGCGTGGGGTAGGGGAGAGCGGGAGCAGATATACTACGAGACGCAGGCGCGCACACTGCTCACCGTGTGGGGTGGTCCGGTGCTGAACGACTACGCCAACCGCATGTGGGCTTGGCTGCTGAAGGACTACTACCGCACGCGGTGGAGCCTGTTTTTCGATGCGGTTGATTCGACCTTGGCAGTTGGAAGCCGTTTCGACGAAAAGGCCTTTGGCGAAAAACTCTCGGAGTTTGAACATCAGTGGTCACAGGGAGCCCGGTGGCTGATTGCCGAGGGTCGGCGCAGCGGCACCGTGAAAGTGGCAAAGTACATCATGCGGAAAATCGACAAAGGACAATACGACGTGCCCAACCGTGTGGCCGATGTGATGGGTGCCTATATGCAGCGGTTCCCTGAAGCGCAGTTGAGGGATGTGTATAAAAGCTGCTTCCAAGATGTGTACGGGCCGGGGCATATCATCAAGGACTCGGTGCAATGTGCACAGTATGTTGAGCAAGAATTGCAGTATTCGGACACGGGCGACCACCGGTTTCCGGATTATGAATATACAGGTGTGGAGGGCAACTATGTGAGGGTGAACCTGCGGGTGTTGAAAGCGGGAAAGGTGGAAGTGGGACACCTTGTGCGGCTGATGATGGAGAGCGCACGGCAGGCGAAGAAGATGCCGCTGTATGACTGGCGCGGGCAGTGGGAGCGGATAAAGGTGGCACTGCGAGGCTTTGACCAGTCCATCCGTCCGCACCGGTTTGAAGAGGACGAGGCGGCAATAGAGGAAATGCTCAACTCCGGCGAAGTTGACTGCCACCACAGCCAGCGTTACAAGGATGCCTACGCACCCCATTACCGCATCGTCCGCCGCGACCTGTTTGAACGTGAGATTCTACCACTCCTTTTTCGTTGATTAGATGAAGATTTATCGTTGCCCGTTGATAAGTTTATGATTGCTTGATTGTCTGATTGGCTGGCGCAGTCAAATTACACAAACAATTACACATTCAAGCATTCAAGCAATTTCTCAACATATAAACAAAACCCCATGATTATGAATATAAATGGATTGAAACTGTGGCAGACGTTGCTGCTTTGTCTCTTGCCTGTTTTGTGCAGTTGTGGCAAGGAGTTGCTCGTAGAGCCTTCGGATCCACAGGAAGAAAATGTTGTAGGCTTCTCTGTGTCGCAGGGTAAAAGGATTGTGTTTGCACTGGGAAACTTGTCTCCAGATGGTCTTTCTTTTGAAGAAAACCAGTGGGATTTCGGCGGCCTCTTTGACTGGAGCACTACAGAACAGGGCAACGTATTGTATTACGCTGACTTTACCGACTGGGGCAACCGCATAGAAGGAGGCTGGCGCACTTTGACAATAGAAGAGTGGATGTATCTGCTCATTGGCCGTGACGGAGCGGAAGAGAAGCTGGGAA
>JAEEGF011571865.1_pt1 | contig 22015 bp, 12 predicted proteins | sample 9134171 | NCBI WGS metagenome assembly JAEEGF01 (sample SAMN16246542, study PRJNA631951) | gut metagenome | biome: gut microbiome; feature: rumen; material: AP-attached | host: Bos | place: Iran: Karaj | collected 2018-10 | reverse complement strand
TGATACCAGTCAACGTCATGCTTAACGCCCTTCTGAATTCTGAAGTTGTCACCGTCAAGCTGAAGATCCGTAAACACTTTAGAGCTTGTGCGGATATGCGTCAACAGGCTGACGAAATCGCGGAAATTCTGCTGAGCCTGATTCAGGTCCCAGTGAACATAGCTTATTTCATTATCCTGACAATAAGCGTTGTTGTTTCCACCCTGTGTTCTGCCGATTTCATCACCGGCCACAAAATGAGGAATCCCCTGAGACAGAAGCAGCGTCGCCATCATGTTACGCTTAACCTGATTACGTCTTCTGAGAATTGTAGGATTCTTTGTAGGACCTTCCTCACCCCAGTTATACGAAACATTGTTTCCGGAACCGTCACGGTTATGCTCACCGTTGGCCTCATTGTGTCTGTCGTTATAGGAAACCACATCCTCAAGAGTAAAACCGTCATGATAGCTCACGAAGTTCACAGATGTGTTTATCGAGCGAATGTTCTTCGGATAAAGATCCCTTGAACCAAGAAGCCTTGTGGCCAATTCGCCCATCTTTCCCTGATCACCGCGCCAGAAGGATCTTACGGTGTCACGGTATCTGTCATTCTGTTCGCTCCACTGTGAAGGGAACTGACCGACACGGTAACCGAAGCCGCCAACATCCCAAGGTTCACCGATAAGTATGGCCTGGCTGATAATCGGATCGGCATGGCACGCCTTAAAGAAGGTACCGTGCGTTTCGAATGAATTGAACACGTACGGAGTGGTTTCTCGGGCAACGGTTACGGCCAGGTCGAATCTGAAGCCGTCCACCTGCATCTCCGTAAGCCAGTAGCGCATTGAATCGAGAATAATGTGCAGTCCCGGTTCGCTTGAGGAATTGAAGCTGTTGCCGCATCCCGTCACGTTGGTGGTGGCAAGATAGTTTACGCTCTTGTCTTCATTGAATTCGTATACGTAGTAGTTTCTGCTGTCAAATCCCCTGAAGGAAATGTTCGGACCGCCATAACCGCCTTCGGCAGTATGGTTGTACACCACATCCATGATAACACCGATGCCCGCACGGTGAAGTTCCCTCACCATTGTCTTGAACTCGTTTACGGCATCACTTCTGGCGTATCCCGGTTCGGGAGCGAAGAAGCACATCGGGTTATAGCCCCAGTAGTTTGACAGTCCCATGTCGATAAGACGTGATTCACTCATCTTGGCAAACACCGGCATCAGCTGTACCGCAGTTATACCGAGTTCCTTCAGATACTTAATCACGGACGGCTGGCACAGACCGAGAAATGTACCGCGGTATTCCTCCGGAATGTCAGCACGAAGCTTTGTAAAGCCCTTTACGTGGGTTTCATAAAGAATTGTTCCAGGCTTGGTTAATCCCGGCTTCTTTACTCCCTGCCAGTCAAATGATGTGTCGTCAACAACAACTGACTTGCTTATCATCTTACCCGAATCATTCAGGTAGAGTTCGTAATTCCAGTCAATCGGTCTGTTAATCTTTTTGGCATACGGGTCAATAAGAATCTTTGTTGCATCAAATGACAGTCCGTTCTTCGGCTCGTTCCTGCCGTCAACGCTGTATGCGTAAAGCTGACCCGGCTTTACGTTTGCAACGAAACCGAACCATAAACCGTCATGCTTTTCCGGTAAATCGTAACGTACGATTTCCTTTTCATCTTCAGTGTAAAGAATCAGAGTCACATTGGTGGCTTCAGGAGCCCAAACACTGAAATTACAGCCCCCATCACGGACAGAGGCCCCTAATGGGGCCTCTTTTCCGGACATGAGCACGAAATGCTCATTAGTCATATTTTATTTTAATCTCCTATACGCTTAATAAAGACAGTAGCTAAAGGAGGAAGATTCAGTACGATAGAATGATACTGGCCGTGCCATGAAACATCAGAGGCCTCAAATTCAATGCCGCCCAGATCATAATCACTACCCCAATAGTACTTGCTGTCCGTATTCAGGATAACCTTGTACTTGCCTGCAGTCGGAACACCGAGGCGATACTGCTCGTGGGTTGTAGGAGTGAAGTTACTTACCACGATTACAGGATTTTCACCGTTGGCATCTCTGCGCATCATGGCAAAAATACTGTTCTGGTAATCGCTGTGATCCAACCACATGAAACCGCTCTTGTCGTAATCGGCATTGTACAGGGCAGGTTCAGACTTATACATTGCGTTCAGATCCTGAATAAGCTTCTTCTGTCCCTTATGCTTATCGAACTGAAGCAGCCACCACTGAAGCTGGCTGTCATGGTTCCATTCTGCAGTCTGTGCAAATTCCGTACCCATGAAGTTAAGCTTCTTACCAGGATGCGCATACATGTAGCCCATGTAGGCTCTCAGGTTTGCAGCCTGCTGCCATTCGTCACCAGGCATCTTGTACAGCATTGAAAGCTTGCCGTGTACAACTTCGTCGTGAGAAATAGACAGAATGAAGTTTTCATCATAGGCATAAATCATGGAGAAGGTCATTTCACTGTGATGATACTTACGGTAGATAGGATCCTTCTTCATGTATTCAAGAGTATCGTGCATCCAACCCATGTTCCACTTGAAGCCGAAGCCTAGACCACCGGTGTAGGTAGGACGTGAAACACCAGCGAAAGCTGTTGATTCTTCGGCAATGGTCATGCACTGAGGATAATTCTTGTAAACTTCTTCGTTAAACCATCTTAAGAGACTGATGGCTTCGTAGTTGTGGTTACCGCCGTCAACGTTAGGTACCCATTCACCGGCCTTACGTGAGTAGTCCCAGTAAAGCATTGAAGCTACGGCGTCTACACGGAGACCGTCAACATGGTAGTAGTCGAGCCATACAAGGGCACTTGCAACCAGGAACTGACGAACGGTGTCACGACCAAAGTCGTAAATGTATGAATTCCAGTCAGGATGCCAACCACGACGAGGGTCTTCGTATTCGTATAAAGGAGTACCGTCGAAACGGGCGAGACCGTGTGAATCTGAAGGGAAGTGAGCAGGTACCCAGTCGAGAATTACACCGATGCCGTTCTGGTGACACTGATCGATGAAGTACTTAAAGTCATCGGCAGTACCGAATCTGCTGGTTGGAGAGAACAGACCAACCGGCTGATAACCCCAGGAACCGGAGAACGGATGTTCCATGATAGGAAGAAGTTCGATATGGGTGTACCCCATTTCCTTTACGTAAGGAATCAGTTGTTCAGCCATTTCACGATAGCTCAGGCTGTCACCGTTTTCGTGACGGCGCCATGAAGCAAAATGAAGCTCGTAGATACTGATTGCCTGCTTGAGCTTGTCATTCTTCTGACTTTCAATCCAAGCGGCATCGTTCCACTTGTAACGGTTCTGATCGTATACAACTGAAGCGAATGAAGGATACTGTTCAGCATAGAAGCCTACAGGGTCAGACTTGTGCGGTAAACGATTGCCGAACGGATCCTTAAGTTCGTACTTATAGCGTTCACCTTCGCCGAGACCAGGAACGAACAGAACCCATTCACCCATTAAGCTTCTCTGCATAGGATGGCGGCGACCGTCCCAGAAGTTAAAGTCACCGATTACGCTTACGTTACTTGCTGACGGAGCATAAACTGCAAAACGAACACCCTTAATCTTAACGCCTTCAACTTCAATCTCCACCAGCTGGGCACCCATGGTACGATACAGGTTTGCGGCATCATTACGCATGGTAGACAGACCTTCGTAAGCTTCGTTACGGAACTGGTACGGATCGATTACCTGAATCTTTGAATCTTGGTATTCAACGTCAAACAGGTAGTTGAATTCCTTGTCGGCCTTAGGGAAGTTAAGCTCAAAAAGGCCATCCTCTTCAACCTTTGCCATGGAACCGAGTTTCTTCTTGCCGTCGATTGACTTCACGTCAACACTGATTGCACCAGGCAACCAGGTACGGAGAATGTAACCGCCCTGACCTTCAGGATTCTTTTGCAAACCAAAAGTCTCAAAAGGTCTTGCCAAACTGGCATTATTCAAATCATCAATAAGCATTAGTGTTCCTTAGTTTTTATAGCAGTAACTGCTTTATTGTTTTATAAATCAGATTCTAATTGCGTCTTAACTGCAGACCTGTAGAGTACACACGACTTAACTAAAACGTTCGGCCCGTTTTTGTTCCTAAGAACTGATATTAGTCATCGGAGATGCCTGCCGTACGTTCTGAAGCATCCAACACTTAAGTTTTTCGCATAAAGCGGAAAGGATGCCCGTGCCTGCAATATTAATAAACTGTCTATGATTATTGCATTTTTTGGATTAAAACATGCTGTAAATTGTGCAATATTGTCGGATAGATCATTTAATTTACAACTTTTATTTTAGTAAAAATAAATGAAAACGATTTAGATAAAAATTAAGCACTTTAACTGTAAGGTTCGAGAGAAAAAATAATGACGGATGTAATAAGAATACCGATAACAAAGACAGACATAAAAACGGGAGTGCATACACACTCCCGTTTTCGTTAAAACTTAAGTCAGTTCCAGAAATTACATTCTGTTGCTGGCCTTGAGTCTTGCCTCAGTCATCTTCTTCAGGAGAGACTTGATCTCGCGATTGTTGAATACTTCGCTTAAGTTCTTGGCAATCTTACGTCTCCAGTTAGGATATTCGGTAGAAGTACCAGGAACATTTACAGGCTTATCCATACCTAACCAGTCTTCAATCTGAGTACTGAATAAGGCACAGTTGCCGAGACACATGTGAATCTGCATGCCGTCACGAAGTTCCTTGCTCATTGGGCAGTTGTGAGCATCTCTTGAAACCTTGTCAGAGATTACGCCGTGCCAGTGTAAGCTGTCAAGAATGCGCTGCTGGTCTTCAGTACGTGCATTACCGATTGACTGTACTGCAGCATCGTCATATAAACCAAGTTCTCTGCCGAGAGTAAGGTCACTGTGACTCCACCAGCCTTCAATGGTAGGCATGTCATGGGTAGACAGTGCACTCATAGCCTGTTCAACGTAATCCTTAGGAGAAATGAAGCCACCGTCGGTTTCACTCTTTTCCCAGAAGAAAATCTTGTATGAATGAATACCGGCATCACGGAGAATTGCCTTCATTTCGTATGGAACGGTACCTAAGTCTTCACCAATGATGAGACACTTGTTACGCTGTGATTCAAGCGCAAGAATACCTACAAGATCATGTACACGGTAGTAAACATATACACCCTGCTTAGCTGAAGCTGCAGGTGGAACCCACCACAGACGGAGTAAAGACATTGCGTGGTCAATACGTAATGAACCGCAGTGCTGCATGTTTGATCTGAAGAGATCAATGATTGGCTGATAACGGTTTTCTACCAGCTTCTTAGGATCCATTGGAGGTAAGCCCCAGTTCTGTCCTAAAGGTCCTAACGGATCTGGCGGAGCACCTACGGAAGCCTTAACACAGTAGAGACTGCCGTTAGCCCAGATTTCTTCTGAACCTTCTGATACGCCTACTGCGAGGTCACGATAGATACCTACAGCCATCTTGCTGTCCTTTGCAGCCTGATGAGCAGCTTCAAGCTGTTCGTCAGCGAGGAACTGGAGGTACATGTAGAATTCAACGTCGATTTCATGTAAGTTAGCCCATTCCTTGGCGATTGGGTCACTGTACTTTCTGAAACCGTCTCTCCATACCGGCCAACCCCAGGCATTTTCGCCGTTTGAATAGAAGTGAGCCATGATGGCATCGTATAAAGCCATAGCCTTGAGAGATTCACCGCCGTTTTCCTTGAACTTGGCGTAAGCCTTACCTCTGATGGTACGGTTATCGAACAGAGCCTTCTGTTCGTCAAAAAGCTTACGGAGAACTTCAAGCTTAAGCTTCATTACATTGGTGTAATCTACATAGTCAACACTGCGCAGAGCATTCAGCTTCTTCTGGAAGTCAGAAGAGCGAACAAGCTTCTGGGCATCTTCGTTGTTCTTGAATTCGAAGGTATTTTCAGGATTGATGTAAATTACGTTCAGCCATCTGCGTGATGAAGGACTGTATGGACTTGCTGATTCAGGGTTTGAAGGGTAAGCTGCATGAATAGGATTTACGCCGACGAAACCTGCACCATTTTCAGCAAGATTGATAATAAGATCCTTAAGATCACCGAAATCACCGATACCCCAGTTCTTTTCAGATCTGAGAGCGTAGAGCTGCACGCTTGGACCCCATACTTTATTGCCGTTTAAAATTTCTTCAGGCTTGTAGCAGGCACGAGGACAAATGATTAAGCGCATTGGCTCAAAGGTTCTTTCACAGGTCTTGAAGGTGATATCATGATAACCTAACGGTAATGCAACGATTAAGTTAGTTCTGTATTCGATGTATTCAACACCCTTAACGACACGTGAATAAGCACGGGTATTCTTGTCAATGTAGAACTTACCCTGACACTTGGTGCCATCTTCCTGAACTACGTAATACTCGATCTCGTTATTTGATTCATTATCCGTAAGTCTTACGGTGATTTCAATTGCCTTGTTTTCGGTAGTAACAAATACAGGTTCGGTACCGCTTACGAATAAAGCGTCCTGTTCCTGATTGTACTGTTCAGCAAGAGCTTCCTGATCATCGACATTGTAACCCAATGCCTTAAGACACTGAAGTTTGCATTCATCAGAGATGATTACTTTCTGACCACTAGCATCGATGTATTCACCAGCGATACCGCGAGCATAAGCAATTTGTTCAATTAGATTAGCCATATAATGTTCCCAACTTAAATAGGTTATCATTTGTTAATGTCAATATTTTATCAGAAAAGAAAAAAATTGTTAGTTAAATTTTGATATTTACTTTCAAATTTTCAAAAAATTACATAATTACATACTATATATTTATTATCAATATACATATTATTCTTTGTAATTCAATAAATTTGAATAATTAACAATCAATTACATAAAAAACTTTTTAATAATGATTTAGAAATAAAACATTAAAATAACCTTGTTTTATATAGTTTTCAAAATACCAAACTCATTCAAAATTCAGGAAATTTAATTTTTTACAAAATTCAGACACAAGCAGAATTTTATTTTGAAACTTTTGAGTATTATCACATTATTAGCGTCTTTTTACGTAATTTTACCAAAATTTATACGCATCCATAATCTGCGTACAAGTATAAAAAATAGCGTTACACATTAATTTTTATCAATTTACAAATCCTTAACAATATAAAAATACATCAATTATCTAATATCCATTACCTGCTTTTACTGTCCATAAAATGTAAACTGTTACCCCAGCCTTCAACAGATTCACCATTAGTTAAACAATCAAGAATCAACAGTATCCTTCTGCAAACTTAAGTTATTCACTAATAAACACATTTAATCCCTCATTAATATTGGAATGGAGATGCAACAATGAAGATTAAAACCACGTTATCATCATTGTTCAATGAACGGAGTCTAAACCATATATTCCTCCAACTCCTGTATTGGCCCAGACTGTTACGACATAGTCAGTTATACTGCCCGGACATAAAATCAGGCATAGTCATAGACGGATGTACCATAAAACTTTATTTATGGTCTTCATCAGTATGAATATTCAATCTTAACAGCACAGTACAATGACTTTACTCACCAATCTAATACCGCATGCTTTTTCCTTTCAGCACCTAATTACAAATCCTGTCATTGTCCCACTGTCATCCCCCAACATAAAGATCTGCAAATTATTTACATGAAATGCCTTATATCCGGGAATCTGTACATATTTTGATTGATGTTATTTATTATTACATTACGTTCAGTGTCTGTTTTACCGTAAAACACTATGTTTTAATCCGATTTGCTCATCAACTATTAATGATAATTAGTATGGTATCTGCAGTATTATCATTTTATTTTTAGACAACACTCACATACATAGCAAAAGTATGAAAAAAGTTGTCTAAAATTCAGAATTAATCTATAATACTGACAACTTAAGCGGTAAGCTTTTTTTCAGTCTTTGATAATGTTTACGTGCTTTCACCGTATACATTGTCAGGATTATTTCATTAAACACATTTTAGGTATTAAATAATATGACTATCAAAGTTGGTATTAACGGTTTTGGCCGTATCGGTCGTTTCGTTTTCCGCGCTGCTCAGACTCGTGATGACATCGAAATTGTTGCAATCAACGATCTTTGCCCAGTTGACTACTTAGCTTACATGTTAAAGTACGACACCATGCACGGTGCTTTCAATGGTACTATCGAAGCTGACGTAGAAAACAATCTCCTTATCGTTAACGGTAAGAAGGTTCGCGTTACTGCTGAAAAGGACCCTAACAACTTAAAGTGGGACGAAGTTGGTGCTGAATACGTTGTTGAATCAACTGGTATCTTCTTAACTAAGGAAAAGGCTCAGGCTCACATCAACGCTGGTGCTAAGTACGTTGTTATGTCTGCTCCTTCAAAGGACGACACCCCAATGTTCGTATGTGGCGTAAACTTCGACAAGTACGTAAAGGGTACTCAGTTCGTATCTAACGCTTCATGTACTACTAACTGTTTAGCTCCTATCGCTAAGGTTTTAAACGACAAGTGGGGCATCAAGGATGGTTTAATGACCACCGTTCACTCTACCACTGCTACTCAGAAGACTGTTGACGGTCCATCATTAAAGGACTGGAGAGGTGGTCGTGCTGCTGCTGGTAACATCATCCCTTCATCTACCGGTGCTGCTAAGGCTGTAGGTAAGGTTATCCCTGAACTCAACGGTAAGTTAACCGGTATGTCAATGCGTGTTCCTACCCTTGACGTTTCTGTAGTTGACTTAACTGTTAACTTAAAGAAGCCAGCTAAGTACGAAGAAATCGTTGCTGCTATGAAGGCTGCTTCTGAAGGCGAATTAAAGGGCGTTTTAGGTTTCACTGATGAAGCTGTTGTATCTTCAGACTTCTTAGGTGATACTCGTACTTCTATTTTCGACGCTAAGGCTGGTATCGCTTTAACTGATACTTTCGTTAAGGTTGTTTCTTGGTACGATAACGAAATCGGTTACTCTAACAAGGTTCTCGAATTAATCGCTCACATGAAGAAGGTTAACGGTTAATTTGAATTTATCTTATTAACTTAGTTAGATAAATGTCCAAAAAGAGAGTCGTCAGACTCTCTTTTTTTTATCTATATCTTATCACTAACATTTGGTCATTAACTATAATCCCGCATTCCGGATGCTGAATCATAGTTCCGGCACCAAAGGTTTTCTTCCGATAAAAGCTCTGTTTCCCAGTCCCAGTATCACAGATAAAATATAATAGATACACGATCTAGGGCACGACCAAAAACCAGTGGCTCACTGCAGATTCGATACCTACCGTCTCTTATTCAGGCAAAGTATATAAGAAAAATATAGGCACAGGATCTGTAACACCATTCCTTCTACCTGTCTTGAAATTTTACTATTTTACGAACAAAAAAAATGCGCAGTTAAACAGTCTGCGCATGTTATTAAAAACTCAATACCTTTAGGATTATTTAAGCTTCTGAAGTGCAGCAATACGATCCTCAAGTGATGGATGAGTTGCAAAAAGTCCGCCTAAATTAAAGCTACTGATACAAAGAGCCTGAACTGTTTTTGAACTGTTCATTTCTCCTTCACTTGGCTTAGTTTCACCTCCAAGAGCACTCAGAGCCGAAATCATTCCTTCTGCACCTACAGCCTCAGCCGAGCCGGCATCAGCACGATACTCTCTCCATCTGGAGAACCAGGATACTACCATAGCTCCCAGGAATCCGAAAAGCAGCTGACAGACAATGTAAACAGGGCTACTTATTGCTGAAGACGATCCCCTTCTGCCATTATTATTACTCATGGCAGCCGCTATAACGGTGGCAAGAACACTGGAAATAACCATTACAAAGGTATTCACAACACCCTGAATAAGAGTCATAGTTACCATATCACCATTTGAGACGTGACTCATTTCATGACCTAATACGGCTTCAACCTGTCTCTTATTCATTTTTTCAAGCAGTCCGGTAGATACAGCAACTAAAGCACTGTTGCGATTCCAGCCGGTAGCAAAGGCGTTCATGGTGCGGGAAGGATAAATACCGACTTCCGGCATATCTACATCCTTCTTTTTGGCAAGTTGCGCCACAGTTTCAACAAGCCATTTTTCAGCTTCATTCTGCGGATAACTGATTACCTGTACACGCATTGATCTCTTGACACTATATTTTGAGGCGAAGAGACTGATGAGTGAACCACCTATACCTAATACAGCCATGATACCCATGTACGGAATAAGCTCAGATGCACTTATAGGCACTCCGACAAAAGCACAACCTAAATAGATTGTAAAACCGCCTACAACAAGAATTCCTAATACTGTTAAAAAATATACTACTAGTCTAATCATTCATAACCTCAAATATTATCATTTTATCTGATAGTAATTCTGCAATGTTTACACAATACGCCATTCATTATAATTTATAAAGACTTTGTTACGCAGAAGACTTAAAATTGCCCGATTCATCCTTTTATAACTGTTATCCTATTAATAGAGCCTCATTAAGATTATGTCCGGCTTCGGTAAATGAATGAGCCGGTTCATAAAAAACCTCCCCTAAAAACGGACAGTCGAGCATTCCTTTAAGAGTATCAAGATTCTCCTCATAATAAGGCATCACCTGAGGCCCGGGGGTATTGGCTATAAATCCCTTAATCCGGTATCCTCTGCTGCGTATATCATTAACGGTAAGCAGAGCGTGGTTCAGGCAGCCTAGCTTCATCCCCACCACAACAATTATCTCCATTTTTTTCAGGGAAGGCCACGAAGGAAGCACCTCTGTTTGTGAAACCGGCAGCATCCAGCCTCCGGCTCCTTCCGTAATAATCACATCAGCATTACTCTCCTCAGCCTTAATGAGCCCGGCATCCAGCCCTGAAAAGGTAATGGGAATATTCTGCTTCATAGAGGCAATATGCGGTGCTATAGGATCTTCAAACGCATAAGCAGTAATATCCATAGGATTAAGAGAAATACCGGAAGCCGCAATATGACTTGTTAAATCCGCATTCTCTCCGTTTTCAAAACCGGCAACTACTGGTTTATAAGGCCTTACCGTCAAACCGTTTTTTCTTAAAACAGACGTTACCACACAGGCACAAAATGTTTTACCGACATCGGTATCGGTTCCCGTTACAAAATAATACTTACTCATTTCCGTTCCAGCTGTTCTGCTAATGTTAATTATATGGTCATGCCATTCAGTTCATGCGGTTTAGAGGCAATACTCCACCGTCTGCCACTGAGGTTCATTTTGTCCTTGATAAGTCCCGTCTCCTGAGAAAAACCCGTAATAAGGCATTATTGTGACCGGACACTGCATATTATCCCGCAGTTTTTCATTCAAAATGAACTAAATATTTTTAATAACTCTCAAATATCTATAGAAGAATAGATAATTTTCATGACATTTTATCTTCTTTCGTGCATATTTAATATGCAGTACGGAGTGCTATCTTATGCAAGGCATTATTATTAAACTTCCTCAGAAAAGCAGTATTGGCATAATATTAGGTTATGACTTCAACCGCTATGTATTTTCCATTGATGACGTGGATCCCAGGTTAAAGCCGGCCATTTCTGACGAGGTTGATTTTACACCATATTCCGGCAACAGGAACAGAATATGTCACCCGCTTCATAAGTCTGCACGTATAAACAGCATTGTTCATTATGTTTTTCCGGAAGACTGCAATAATATTAAACTGAGTCCGCTGTACTCCCCGAAAAAACTGAAGATCATTTTCAGTTCAAAAAGCTATCTGATACGCGGGGAAGGAGCGTCCAGGGAGCAGGCTTTAGAGGCCATGACAACTCTGGCCCGTAAGTCCGGATTTACAGCAGTTACCGATCTCAGGATTCAAACAAAATACCGCCGTTACCTCAATGATATTATCTATGTTTTTGAGGGAATTCCGGCAATCGACTCATCTCTTATTCAAACCGTGGATCTTAAAGCCGTCGATTTAAAAAATCACAATACTACCGCAGAGAGCATAAATAAAGATGATGCCGTGACCGCCGGAAACACTGCTGATAACTCAGCAGACCCTGATATTCAACAACATGAAGGAAGATCATTTTTAAAGGAAAAAGCCCGCCCGATTGTCAGAACCATTAAAATCAATGATATGGAGCACCGGGTATTCCTTCATCCGGCCGATATCAAAAAAATATCCCCGAATACTGTTAAAAAATACGTTCTGCGCATGATTATGTTTGTGATTATGCTGCTCCTGCTGCCTCTGTGGATGAAAACCATCTTCTCCTCAGAAGATCTGGTTTATGCTTATATAAGTCTTGTAGCGGGGATCTTTATCGAAACTCTTCTCGCCATAATCTCCTACTACATATTCCCGCACTCAAACTGCAGCTATTTCATCCGCAGAACTTTTGTGCCACCGGTATTCTTTCTCTAATTCCTATGGTAAAGTTAAACTTAAAAAGCCCGTTTCTTAAAGAAACGGGCTTTTATTTATATTGTTTCTACCTCTGATAACTGCTGACGGGCATACTCAATAACCGGAGTCAAGGTACCGTCAGGCAGAATGATTAAAGGAAGTTCTCCATATTGATTTCAGCACCATTGGCATTAATCTTGCCGTTCTTTATGGTTACTGTAGCAGTGTAGGTATCATTTTCAAACTTCAGATACTTCATCATAACCAGACTGTCCAGGAATGCTGATGCGGACTTATCGTAAACATCAAGAAGCTTCTTGCTGGCTGCGAATTCAATATTCACATCATGCTCCTCCATTATGCTTTCCACCCCCTTGGACGCTACACTGACGTCAAGCTTAAGATCACCGTGACTGGTTTTGATACTGTTGTCAGTACGGGCATCAACAACCTGATCCTTCATCATTTCTTCAATCATGGAATCGCTGTCAGTATCATCACTGCTGTTTAACATATCAGAAATAAGCTTTATGTTCTTATCGGTTATCTTATTTAATACCAGCTGATGATCAATGCTGTTGATTACATAATCCTTAGGAAGGGTCAGACCGCCGGAAAGACTTTCACTTAACTTGTTGAATTTAAAACCGGAGATTTTAATGTTAGTGGTAAGAGCTGATTCATTAGCCTTTTTCTGGGTATTTTCAAGAGAGAATCCTAAAACCGCACTGTCAACACTGACTCCCAGCTCTTCAGTGTCAACAACAATGTTGCTTAAAGTCAGGTCTGAACGGTTCATAAAGGAAAGCATTATTCCTTCACCGTTGCTCTTAACACTGCCGATGCTGATATTGTTCTTCTTTTCAGTATCGTAGCACTTTACAAAATCCAGACCGCTCTTCTGAGGAATAGCGGAGGCACCGCCGGTGAGGTATTCAACAACCTTAGTGTACTCTCTTTCAATCTGCTCCTTGGTAAAGCTGGAATCAGCTCTGTAGGTACCGACATCACAGTTAAAATCCTCATCCTTAACTTTAAAGGAGAAAGGCTTGTTTTCAAAAGTTACTGTTCCTACTGCGGAAAGATAATCGAAATCAAAGAAGCCCTTGTTCTCAGGATACTGCTTAATTTCAATATATTCATTAAGCTTCTTGAAGAATGATGATTCATAATCCACTGCAAACTCTGAATGAGATCCCTTGATGGAGAATGAGGTATTCATATTAACTACGATTTCATACGGTTTTTCATCATTCAGATCAACCTTAACGACGATTTTATCCTTTCTGTCTGAATATCCTTTTTCAACATTCTCATAGGAGACATTCGGATTGGAACTCATCTTGTTCAGAGTTTCCTCGAAAGTCTTCTGACCGGCGTAAACTGATACGGGCTGGGCGGCACTTGCCACAGTAATACCGGCTGCAACAGCTGTAAGAGCCAGTTTAGTGATAGTTTTCATCTTTTCATTACTCCTTGCAGGTTATTATGATACCGTCAGCAGTATAACCAGCATCCATGCTCACGGTCTTTATATTTGCATATTCCGCAGACTGAAGCCTTACATGATGTCCGCTTCTGCTACCACCGTTATGCCGGAGGTATTCAGTCCGGGGATATTTCATAAAATTATTAACTTACTTTTGCATCATGCATCTTGGCAATCAGTCTTCTGCTCTCTTCCATAAAGCTTTCAGCTAGCGGACCGAAGAAATCCTTGGTCATACTGAACTGACGGATAAACTCCTCTCTGTCCCCCTTCTTCAGCAGTTCAATAGAATTCTGAATCTCCCTGCTGTAACGCTCAATTATTTCAATATTGCGTCTGTTAGAGAGAATTATATCAGCGTAGAGCACCGGATCCTGGGCAAAAAGACGTCCGACCATCATAAGTTCCATATGATAAATCGGCGAGCTTAACGCCATCAGAGTATTTAAATCAGGATTCTCTCTGGCCATAAATACGCCGTAGCAGAATGTAGTGAAATGTCTTAAGGCCTGAATATAGCTCATGGCATCGTCATGCTCACTGGCGGTATATTTGCGCACCAGAGCCCCCCAGAGAGTCATCTGATCAATAACCCATGCGGATTTTTCAGGAGAACGGCCTTCAACGGCAATTATAAGCTGCTTGGCCATATTGGAAATATCAGGTCCGAACATCGGATGCAGACCGAGTACCGGGCCCTGATGCACCTCGTGCATAATATTCATCGGCAGGGTCTTCACGGAAGTGAAATCCGCGAGCACACAGTCATCACTCAGCAGGCCTTTAAGCTTTCTCATTACCTCCTCGGTGACATCAATAGGCACACAGACAATCACCAGTCCGGCACCGGCAAAAATCTCCGCAGATCTGTCCCAGTCCCGGTGTCCCATTACCTCAACACTGTATCCTGACGCCATGAAAAGACGGGTGAATATTCTGCCGATTCCGCCGCGACCGCCGATTATCACGATTTTTCTGACATCCGGATTAACGCACTTGAAACCTACATCATTCTCCGCACCGTATGACTCTCTCATTACGCGTCTCAGCACATCTTCAGCAAGATCCGGATTAAGTCCGAGCTCCTCAGCCTGACTGCGGCGCTTCGCAATCAGTGAAAGTTCTCTTTCCGGAACATATACCGGGGTTCCCTCTTTACTTTTAATCTGTCCAACCTGCTTCACCAAATCAAGGCGTCTGCGCAATACTTTTAACAGCTCACTGTCATTCTGATCAATCTGAGCCCTTACTTCATCTAAAGTCATATCTTTTCGTTTTTTCGTTTTAAATCTTAATAAATTAAATCAAGCTAATCTTTTGCAATGGATACCGGGAAACCGGATGAGCATAATTTACCGGAAGGCTATTCCGAATCAATCTCATCCATATAATCCTCCAGATTCTCGTCAATCTTTTCCGGCTGTGCCTGAGCCTCTTTACCTGACACCAGACCTTCCTCATACATGAGATAGAAATCTCTCGCCTGAAGATAAGGATCAAGAGAGTTAGACAGCACCTCATCCTGATCCAGAACTGCCGCTCTGCTGTCGATGGCATTAAAGCCCCAGAAGATGAGGTTTGCCCAGTAAGGGAAATAGGTGAACGGGAAATACAGTGTATCGACGGTACTGCCGATATAGCTGCGGTAGGTACCGATACCGAGCCCCGGAACCACTACATAGGCGCCCTGATCCACCCCCCATCTGCCGAGAACGGTATCCATGGTCATACGCTTTCTTTCCATGCCCATGAATTTGGCCACATCAATACATCCGGCAAGACCGATGGTGGAGTTGATACCGAAACGCACGGCACTGATACCGCTGTCCGCCGGCTCCCATACCAGAAGATTGTTTACGGTGTTGTTGACTTCTCTTAAATTCTGATAAACATTGGAAAGACATACACGAACCACTTCCGGAACATAATCAACGTAGGCAATGGATACCGGTCGAAGGAGATTCTTATCTAAAAAATCGTAGTTAACCGTCCAGCCTATCTTCCGGTTCGGTGTTCCGTACACATCCAGAGCATCCCCGGGGAGATATTCATAACCATAGGTATAATCCCTGTCGATATTCACTACATTACGGGGGGACATAATACTTACGGAAGATCTCGAAGCCATAGCTGATTCCGAAGCTAATAAAGAAATACCGGCTGCCGCCAGCACTAATGAATATCCAACAGGCTTCATAATGAATACCTCAATATAGCAAATTTACACCACGGTTTGACGTTTAGCCGTCACTCCTCCCCTATTATACTTTATTTTTATGAGTTCCGTTATTTATTAGCACTAAGCTTTTCAGTAAAGATAACGTTTTTTCATGCATAAAATTTGATTATTGCTCATTAAGTATTATAATTATAAGAAAAAGAATAAAAGTTACATATTATCAATAGTTAAAATATTGCAGTTTTAAACAGTCAGAACCTGCCGCCCCTGCCGGTGGTGATTATAACCTGGCTAAAGGAACAGGCATCTGAGGTCATAAACGAAAGAAGGATAACTACCATGTATAAAATAATACTGAAAACGGCTGTTACCGCCCTCGTCCTGTTTTCCGCCACAGTTACCATTGGCAGTGAAATACCGGGGGTTACGTCATCCGCTTATAAGGAAAGCTCCGCATACCCTGCGGATGATTCAGCTGTTATCACCGGAGATGCCCTGATAAGCACCGCCATGAAAGTCTTTAAAGACACGGACAGTGAATTCCTGTTTGCCGCAAATCATACAACGGTGTACCGTGATCGATACGGCAACAAGGTAGGAACCGCCTCATCCGACGGTAACGGCCACACGGTTTACCGGGACAGGTACGGTAACAAAACAGGATCTGCAGTAACTGACAGAACAGGAAGAACCACCATACGGGACAGATACGGCAATAAGGTAGGAACGGCCACTACCGATTCACGAGGCAGATCTGTGATAAGAGACAGATACGGCAACAAGGTGGGAACCGTTGAATCCGACAGACGCGGTAAAGTAACGGTAAGAGACAGATACGGACGTAAAACTGCAGAAAGCAGATAACAGGACGTACTGCCAGAAAATAAATTTAATAAGACGTATAAGTATGAAAGTTCCGGCAGAGTATGACATATAAACGCTGTGTCAGCAGCCGGTTTATTTTTCATTAAGCTTTTTGACATAGGCGATAGTCTCGGCAATCACACTGTATACCTGGCTGTCGCTGTTCTTTTTCTGTTTGGTTTCCGATCTGTTGATATCCGGATCCATGCTAGGATGCATGCTGTAACCGAGATCTGAAGCCATGGATACCACATCGTCGGAAATCTTTTCCCTGACCTCTAAAGAGGCAGGTTCCCTGTTTTCATCTTTCATAATTTTTCCTGAGTCAACCCAAACATCCTCAGTCCCCTACATCGTCGGCGGATAAACGGTACCCATGCGGCAGTTCAGCGCCAGAACATTCAGTCCGTGATGCTCTAAACTTCTTCTGTAATCGTCGGAAGTACTGTTGACAAGCTGCATGGTTTCGAATTTTTCAGCGACGATATTGATTTTTATACTGTTATCATTAAATTCAGTAAGGAACTGTACCGGCCCTTTATTCTTAAGTTCAAAGAAGAAAATAATTTTCCAGCTGACATTATCATCATCTCTTTCTCTGGTCACATTGATGCCACCCTCACGACCTTCCTCAAAAAGCGGCGGTAGCGGCACAAAAGGAGCCAGACCAAGTTCATTGGTAAAACTGCATAAAAGCTGCATTCTTTCAATCTGCTGCAGAGTAAGAATGAGATTCTCCTCAAGCCAGCTTCTGGTTTTATCAGCAGGAATATCTCTGAATGCATCTGCAGAGGTATAGCTGCCGCTTATTCCCTTCTTCAGCACCTTGAACCTGAGAGCCAGCAGAAGAATCGTCCACTGCTGAATACGACGTCCTCTGCTGCCGGCGGTTGTCAGAGGATTACCGACAAAACCCAGCCAGTCCATCAGATCATTAAAGTCACTTAGCGGTTCGGTAAGCGCTTCATATGCTCCTGATGCATATTTCTTAACATCTTCAGGTAAATCCTGCTGCAGCATAACTGCTTTCAGGGAGTTAATAAGACGGGACATCGGCACCTTACGGTGATTGACATCATTAAAGTCCCCCGGAACAAATGCCGCCTTCCGGCTTTTATTACGCCCGAAAAGCCCTTTGATTTTTGAGATAAGAGAACTGCCGCTGTCATCATGACTACGTTGATGCTTATCAGATTTTTCCTGACTTCCTAAAGCTGATTCACCTGTTGCCTCTTCAGTATTATTGAAATAAACTGCATCAGCCCTCTCATGAGAATCAGGTACTGACGCTAAAGCTTCCTGATTATTCCCGGATGATTCAGGAGTATAGCTTTCATCTTTTCCGGCATTAACTGAAGCTGCTTCAGTGCTTTCTTCAGCTTCCGCACTGCTTCTTATTTCATTTTCCGGTTCACTCCTAGGTGTCTTTTTCACCCAGGAATAGTTACCGCAGCCGCCTATCCCCCAGCTGTTAACGACCTTTCCGGTCTTAATCTGTTTAACCTGGGAAACTCTGCCGGCGTTTTTTATCTCTTCGCCAATACGCCCGGAGACGTCATTCTGCAGATTTTCCCCTGAAGAAGTAATGTCAGGGACTGTGGCTGAGGCAGAGTCTATGGCAGCTGCCGCTTCATAAATCCCGCCTGCGGCATTATCATTATCATTATCATTATCAGAATTCTGCGAAATTTCCGGCTCTGCTGAAGCAGCCGTCACATCAGCGTCATATCTTCTGATATTGTCCGGATAGACCGGTACATTATTATTCCTGATAAATTCCGCCTGTCGGATTATTAAATCCTGTTCGCTGTTAAGCCCGGCATTAACCTCATCATCAGAAATAAAGGCATCTGATACCGTCTCCTGAGCATTTGCCAAACTTTCATCTGCTCCGGAAAGAGAACTGCCGCCGAATACCGTATCCAGATCCCGGGCAACATAGAGTTCCTCCTCACGGGGCGGAATACCCAGTTCATCATCAGGATGATTATCACTTTCGGCTACGGTATCCACAGAAGAATCTGCTGTCCTGAGAATATCCGGTTCTTTTTCCCCGGTGAAACCGGCATGAGCGTCTGTAGTAACCTCATCCTCAGGGGATGCTGCAGCTGCGGCATCTTCAGTCACCCCGGTCCCGGTAATACCCGCTGTATCAGTAATACCTGCAGCATCAAGAGTTTCCTTTAAGTCCTCCGCTCCGGCATCACTAAATTCATTTAACTGCTGTTCCGCCCCGATACTCAGTCTATCCTCACCGGCTTCATTATTTTCCGGTGAAATCAATACTTCCGCAAAGGCTGAAGTTTCAGTTGATTCTGAAGCTTCTGCTTCTAATTCAGATTCGGATACAGCACCGTCATTATCCGGTACATCAGGTTCATCTGCGGCAGTGATATTTTCATAAACGCCGGCATTATTCTGCTGATTTTCCTCCTGCCCCGGATCAACCGCCTCAGCTTCAGAATCCGCAGGTTTTTCAGATGATTCTGATTCCTCAGGAGACATTTCAGCCGCCGTTACGGATAAAACGTTACCTGCTGCCGCAGGCTCAGCCTCCAAAGGTTCAGATGACTCCTGTGATTCAGATACCGGAGATGCTTCAGGCACTGCGGATGTTTCAATCTTCCAGGTGTTTTCCACTGTCTCCGGAATTTCCTCCACGGCACTGGCGGCCAAGTCATTCTCCTTGGCCATAGCCTGCTCAAGGGAATCCACATCGGTGAACATTCTGTAGTCCTCAATGTTCACACTGACCTGAGCACCGGAGGCTTCTTTCTGAGAGGCCTCAGAGGTATCCGGAGGTTCATCTCCGGATACCTCCTCCATATTCTTTTCTGCATCCGCACCTTTTAACGGCAATGCACCGGTATCTGATGCAGTCATTTCCGGAACAGTGCCTGATTCTGTCGCCTTTCCGCTTTCAGATGTTAAGACTGATTCTTCAGAAGTTTTATCAGGATCTGAAAATGCGGATTCATCCTGATTATTTCCGGCAGCAGAGATATCAGAATCGATATAATTGACATCATTTGCCACCTTTTTGATTAAATCAAGAACCTTCTGGTTGATATTATTGTCTCCCGCCGGAGACGGATTACTCTTTAATTCCTTTTCCTGTTGGGAAATAAAACTGTTGAACTCCTTGATGAGATCAATATTCATGCCTTTGCTGCTGGCAATGATTCTCTTGTAGTCCGCAATGGCCTCAAGAGAAATCTGCTGTACCGTCGGTGCCGGTCCTGTACTGCGGGTATCTTCAGCAGAAACATTATCACTGCCGGAATCCCCCTCTTCCGGAGTTTCAGTTCCGGATTCAGCAGCCGGTACTGATGCAACCGCATCAGGCTGTATGGTACTGCCGGCATCATCCTGCTTTTTCGCGAGAGACCTGCCGTATTCGTCAAGCAAATCATGATCATAGAGTCCGTCGACACTGAGTTCAGGATGCTCTTTAATAAACTGCTGCAGCTCCTCAACAGTGACCACAGCCGATTCCGGCTCACTTATGGCGGAAATGTCTCCGGATGTTCCGGCTGCAAGCGAGCCGTCGCCGCCTGCTCCGGCATCACTGCGGATAAGTTTACCGGCCTTGGCTATACTTGCCGCTCTTAAAATAAGACTGGTAACTCTCCTGGCAATGGTGGCGCTCTCCTCATCCCTGAACTGCTCACCGGTTTCAAAAAGACCGGCTCTTTCACAGTCCTCAGGAAGCTCATCATAGGCATCGCGGATATAATTCTGGAATTCCTGCTCCCGGTTCAGCCTGTATATAAGCTCCCGGTTTTTAGAAAGCATGTAGAGAATGTGCGGCTGATGGGCAATAATAAATTCAATGACTGCGGTAAACAGTCTGTTTAGCACCACTCTGCCCTTAACCGTAAGAGCCGCCTGCGGCATAACAAAACCTTTTCTGACAAGACGTGACTGCACGGATTCCGGAATGTTTCCGGTACCGACTATATTGAGTGTCAGGTAACAGAGATAGGACATCAGGGCCTTGCCCTGAGGATTGTTTTCATGAAAAACCCGGGGAAGCGTACTGCAGTAGCTTGAGAGTTCTCCTGCAGCCTCATTGCTTTTAACCACATGGTATCTGCTCGTAAGAATATTGCCGAGAAGTTCTGAAAGCTCCGGATCCTTTCTGATAAGTTCGAGAATAAGATCCAGATATTCACCTCTACCCTCAGAAGGGCCGGCGTTAAGAGCAGTCAATGGATCCCCTGCCAGAGCAGCCACGTATCGCTGCAGGATATCCTGCGCCCCGGCAAGCTCCGGCGGAAGCAGAGCATAGTCTCTGGTAAGAGCGCTTAAAAAGGAATATGAGGCACTGACATTAATAATTTTCCGGCTGTTCTCTGACAATGCTGCTTTCGCCTCATCTCCCCCGACAGGAAATGAAGTCACACCGCCGCCACCGGATTCTCTGCTGTCACACCCTCCGGTATTCTTTATATTTTTTTCCGGAACTTCAACTTCTCTCAACATTGGACTCAGCCGTTATTCTTTCAGATTATTCTTTTAAATTAAACAGATTACTTCCGTAATCAGAAAACTCTCAACACTTAACTTTTGAATCTTCAATACTGACTACGGAGCTTTTCTTTTACTTTACTTAACTTTTTCTGGGCGGCCTGACTCACGACCGCTGCTGCTTTATATTCAGATAAAATATTAAAGCATCGGAGAATATTTTAAAATTTATTTTTACTACTGATTTAATTTTTATACAGGAAACAGGTATCAGTATCATATTGTCAGGACAACTCTTAACTGCGTTATATTATCACAAAAAAACTTTATTCTGCCCGAAGTAGCCGTAAATAGTAATTTTTTGTTTCACAGATATCACAATCTTGCCGTCAGGTGGCAGACATAACTGCAGTTTTCTGCTTTATAAAGAATCGCACATCAGTTACTCAAGTTTCCCACTTGAATTTTAGGGATAAACCTTCATCCATGCGGTTTAGGTGTTCTTTAAAAACATGCGTTGATTTTTTTAGAAAAAATATTGAAGTTCTTTTGATGTGGAAAAAACGATATTTAAAAATCGTTACAACCATTGAAAAATAAGGATTTTGT
>JAEEGF011999931.1_pt1 | contig 22030 bp, 7 predicted proteins | sample 9134171 | NCBI WGS metagenome assembly JAEEGF01 (sample SAMN16246542, study PRJNA631951) | gut metagenome | biome: gut microbiome; feature: rumen; material: AP-attached | host: Bos | place: Iran: Karaj | collected 2018-10 | reverse complement strand
CCGAGATCGCCGAGATGGACCTCAACCCGCTGCTGGGCAACCCGCGGTACGTCACCGCCGTCGATGCCCGCATCCGGTTGGAGAAATAATCGCGAAACCATAGCGGAAAAGCGCGGAACCCTCCGGGGATTCCGCGCTTTTTCGTTTTCTATTCGACTCAAGTAGACTGAATTGAGATGCAAAAAAATATGTGGAACACGGTTGACTATTTTTTGTATTTTTGCAGCGTTAAATAATTCGATTAGACGATTTATTGGAGAAATCAAACGTTAAATCATTTAATCATATAGCTTATAGATAATACAAAGATGAAAGATTATTATGGATATTCTATTCCAGAACTGGTGCTGGAGCTGGGCATTCGTTTCAAAGACTACCGCATGCGGTCGAACATGACTCAGAAGGACGTGGCGGAACAATCGGGGATCACCGTCAACACCATCCACAAATTCGAAAACGGCAGAGTGCCCAACCTGTCGCTCAGCACTTTTCTGCTGCTGCTGAAAGCCATCGGCTGTATCAACGGCCTCGACGAGCTGATGCCCGAACTACCCGAATCGCCATACCTCATAAAAAAAGATGGAAAGAAAGCGCAACGCATCAGACATACTTCACCTAAAACCCAAAAGTAACCCGCCATGACAACAAGAATACTGAAAGTGATGCTATGGGGACGTGAGGTTGGAAGACTCTGTATCGATCCGCGCCGTGCACTGCCCTATTTCGAGTATAATCGTGAATGGATAGAGACAGGAATTGGCATCTCTCACCTATCAGTGGATTACCTACAGGAACTTGTCGCAAAGTTTATGTCGCTTTAACACTCCGAGCATCTCATATTTTGTGTATTTTTGCGGCGGCTTAGGAGTTGCGGCATTACTGCCGCAAAAAGGTCGCTAAAATGGCGACACTCCTACAAACCGACAAGATAAGAAGTCTTAAACATTATATGGATAAGAACACCTTAATATGAAGAATATCCGCATCCTTTTGGCGACCTGCCTGCTGGCATGTCTGACCTTTTCCGCTTTCGCGCAGTCCGTCACGCCCGTGAAATGGGCCTACAAGACGGTGAAAGTCAACGACTCCGTGGCTGAACTGCAGTTCACCGCCACCATCGAACCAAACTGGCACCTCTACGCCCAGAAACCTGGCCAAGGCCAGATTGAACTGCCGCTGGTGTTTCACTTCACGAAGTCTCCCAAATATGAACGCATCGGGAAAGTCGCGGAACCGACCCCGCAGAGCGAATACGACGACCTCATGGACGCGCACTCCAACTTCTACACCAAGCAAGTGACGTTCAAACAAAAGGTTAAAGTGAAAGACAACCTGCCGTTCACCGTGCAGGGCAAATTAGAGGGACAGGCCTGCATCGAGGGACGCTGCACCCCCATCGAGGAGAAGTTCTCCTTCGACCTCAAAGATTTCCACCCGGTGATGACCGCCGTGGTGGACAACCAAGCGGAGACCGAAAACACTGACAATGAAATGGTTGAACCCGAAACGGATACGCCGACCGCCCAGATAGCGCCCGCCGAGGAAGCTCCTGCCGAGAAAGAGGAGGAGTCCCTGCTGATGTACTTCCTCGGCGCAGTCTTAGGCGGCCTCGTCGGCCTGCTGATGCCGTGCGTCTTCCCGATGATCCCGATGACCGTCTCCTACTTCTCGAAAGACGGCAACACCGGCAAGCGCAACGCCATGCTCTACGGCCTGTTCATCATCCTGATCTTCGTGGTGTTCGGTCTGGTGCTGTCGCTGATATTCGGCGCGGACCTCGGCAACGTGCTGAGCACCCACTGGATCCCGAACATCCTCTTCGCGATCATCTTCTTCATCTTCGCCCTCTCGCTGTTAGGCTATTTCGAGATCACCCTGCCGAGTTCGTGGGTGAACGGTTCCGCCAAGCGTCAGAACGCAGGCAGCGTGGCCGGCATCTTCTTCATGGCGCTGACCCTCGTGCTGGTCTCCTTCTCCTGCACATTGCCCATCGCGGGCGCGGTGGCATTGAACGCCGCCGGCGGCTCCTTCCTGAAACCCGTCATCGGCATGCTGGGCTTCTCCCTCGGCATCGCCGTGCCCTTCACGCTCTTCGCCCTCTTCCCGAACATGCTGAAGAAGCTGCCGAAGTCCGGTGGCTGGATGAACACCCTCAAGGTGGTGCTCGCCTTCGTAGAGCTGGCCTTCGCGCTGAAGTTCATCAACGTGCCCGACCAGACCTACCACTGGCGCATCCTCGACCGCGAGGTCTATCTCTCCCTGTGGATCGTACTGTTCTCGCTGTTGGGCTTCTACCTGCTCGGCAAAATCAAATTCCCGCACGACGACGACTATCCCGTGCAGAAGAGCTGGTTCCGTTTCCTGCTCTCCGTGGCGGTCTTCTCCTTCGTGGTCTATATGGTTCCCGGTCTGTTCGGCGCCCCGCTGAAAGCCATCTCCGGCTGGTTGCCGCCGATGACCACCCAGGATTTCGACATCTCCAACATCGTGCGTACCGAAAGCGGCTCCGGTGGCGCGACCGCCAGCACCTACCAATGGACCGAGGAGCCGATGTACGCCGACAAGTTGGAAATTCCCTTCGGCATCAAGGGCTACTTCGACTACGACCAGGCGCTGCGCGTGGCCAAGAAGGAGGGCAAGCCCGTCTTCCTCGACTTCACCGGTCACGGCTGCACCAACTGCCGTAACGTGGAGAACGCCGTCTGGATCGATCCCGAGGTGCGCCGCATCTTCGCCGAGGAGGTCATCGTCTGCACCATGTATGCCGACGACAAGGTGATCCCGCTGCCCGACGAGGAGAAGGGCAAGCTCACCGACGCCAACGGAGACCCCATCACCATGCTGGGCGCCAAGAACCGCTACATCGAGCAGACCAAATACCACGAAAATTCCCAACCCTGCTATTTCGTGGTGGATCCTGACGGCAACATCCTCTCCGGCCCGACCTATTACGAACGCGACAAGGACCAATACATCGCGTTCCTGCGGAAGGGCATCGATGCGTTCAAGGCAAAATGATCATGAACTTGAACAAATGGTATATTAAATTAGCCCTCAGCGTGTTGACGGGATTGATATTGTCGCTGGCGTGGTATGTGCGCGGGGCGGCGTTCCTCATCATGCTGGCGTTCGTGCCGTTGTTTTGGCTGAGCGACATCTCCCTAAAGGAGGGCAAACGCAACGCCTTCGGGCGCGGCATCCTGCTGTTTTATCCCGCGTTCTTCGTCTTCAACCTCATCACCACCTACTGGATCGCCTTCTGCACAGTGCCCGGCGCGGCGGCGGCGGTCATTGCCAATGCGTTGCTGCAAACCCTGACGTTCTCCGCATGGCACGCCTGCCGCAAACAAATGGAAAACAGATTCTTACAACTGTTATTATTAATCTCCTTCTGGATTTCCTTCGAATACCTGCACCTCAACTGGGACCTGACCTGGCCCTGGCTCAATCTCGGCAATGTCTTCGCCTCCACGCCTTGGCTGGTACAATGGTACTGCATTACAGGCGCTTTAGGCGGTACGGCGTGGATTCTCATCGTCAACTTCTTGATTTACCAAGAACTTGTATTTCGAAAAGAGAAGAAAGATCGGCCAAAGAAAGTCATCATTGGCGTTTTCGCGGCCAGTTTCATTCTGCCCCTTTTGGTTTCTCTCTTTTTCTACTGGGATGGCGAACTTAAAATGACCACCGAACCGCGTCCCATCGAGGCGGTCATCGTGCAGCAGAACACCGACCCGTGGGAGGAGGAGTACCGGCTCACCAACACCCAGGAGATCCAGCGGGTTCTCGATGTGGCGAAGCCCTACCTCAACGAGAAGACCAACCTCGTCATCACGCCGGAGTCGGCCATCGCGCACACCATCGATATGGAGGCGTTGCGCAACCACACCTTCATGGAGGGGGACAGCCGTTTCGAAGGATTCTCCCTACTCGACAGTGTCACAGTTGTTTACCCGAACCTCAACTTCGTGTTAGGACTCTCCACGGTGAGTATCTCCGACCACAAGACCTCTCCCGTGGCGCAAGAGTGCAATCCGGGTATGTTCATGGAGTTCTTCAACACCGCCGGCTTTTACAACAACGACGGTTTGGTGAGCCACTACCACAAGAGCCGGTTGGTGCCGGGTGTAGAGAAGATGCCGTTCCCCAAGATTTTCGGTTTCCTCGAAAAAGCCATCATCGAGCTGGGCGGTTCCAACTCCTCTCTCGGGAAAGACACAGCGCAGCGCACCTTCGCGTTCGAGGTGGACGGGAAACCGTTGCGCATCGGCACGGCCATCTGCTATGAGTCGGTCTATGGCGAGCTGGTCGCGAAGTTCGTGCGCGACGGCGCGAACATCTTGGCGGTGATCACCAACGACTCGTGGTGGGACGACAGTCCGGGCCACCGGCAGCACTTCGAGATGTCACGGCTAAGAGCCATCGAGACACGCCGTTACGTGCTCCGCGCGGCCAACGGCGGCTTCTCCGGCGTGATCGACCCACTGGGGCGGGTGCTGGCGAAGACGAAATACAACGAACGGACCGCTATCCAGACCATAGTGTCTGCCCAATCTGGTGAGACCTTCTACGTGAAGCACGGGGATTACCTCGCCCGCATCGCAGTGGTGCTGACCGTCTTAGGGTTGTTGTTCACCCTGTGGTGTGCAATCCGCCCGTCAACCCGTACCGGTCGCAAGGCACAACAATAACATCCTAAATCATTGAATCACAATATGTAGAGACGCGAAATCCCGCGTCTCTGCATGGCAAACCTTTGGCAAATATTTGGCAAGGGGTTGGCAAGTAGTAGGCAAGTAGTTGGCAAGTACTTGGCAAGTAGTTGGCAAGCCTTTTAGCTTGCGAAGAGCTTGCCTGCCCCTTGGGAAATGTATGGGAAGTACTTGGGAAACACTTGGGAAACACTTGGCATATACACGCCCAATGTTGGTTACACCGTGTCAGAACACCATCGGTTTTGCGGGTGCGGACATCAGGCTTTCATCTCAGCCTCCCATTCCTTGCGTTCAGCCTCCTGTTCTTTGCGTTCGGCCAAATACCGCGTATAGTTCTCGTCCATGCGGCGGCCGTTTTCCTTGATTGATTCCAGCAACGCCCCGAAGTCCGGGTATTGCGGTGTGGTTACTGTAACATTATCCATCTCCATAATTATCTGTAAAAGATACAAATTACAAATCACGCGTACGCCACCTTCGGCATCAGCGACGCGCAACGGTCTATGATAGCGTTGGCATATTCGAAACCAGAGTCACAAGTCTTTTTGTTCTTTGTGCCATCGTAGCCCATGTACAAATGCATGGTGTCGTAACCTGCCACAATGGCCGCCAAAAGTTTACGATCGCGTTTCCCGGCGGCTTCCTTGTATTTTTCGATTGCCGGGCGGCTTTTCCCTTTACGGATGCCAAACACGGCATCCATGGCCACCAAGCAACCGTTCCACAGGGTGTTTCCCGCCATTTTCACATATTTCCCGTCTGTGTAGATGTTCAGCTCGGGATCGTAGTTGGCCTTCTTGATGACCTCTTCTGCATTGGCCACATATCTTCGGGCCTCTTCTATGGGATCTTTCTTTTCCATGTTTATTCGTTTATATTTGTTAGGTTTACATATAATTCAAGTTTCGCAAGCTCTTCCGTTGGCGTGTTTTTGTAATTTTCCATCTTCATAATTATTTGTAATAGATATTCACGTGGCAAAGATACAACGAAAAAACGCCTTTGTCAAGAGGTTTTGAAAATTTTTATTATCAAACTGTCAGTCAATGCATTGTGGCTGTATTCGTGCTTCTGTTGGAAAATAATTTAACAATTAATTGTTAAAAATACACACCTGTTTCGCAGGATTTCGGTATGTCTGCTGCAAAACCCGCCGGTTTTATGGATGCGCTTTTTTATTCCGTTGTACCCTTGCACTCGGAATCGGTTCACGATTTGTTTGACGTGCTCCCGGAGGCTTCGGCGACAGCCCTCCCCCACCGCCGTTTTATCAACAAACCAGGCCGTTCTCTGTTCATAACTTTTAAGAAAAAACAACCGCATTTAGTTGTAAAATATATTATTTTTGTAGTTTGGTTTAAAATGGATTCTTATGAAGAAAATTGTACTTATTCTCGTTGTTTTTGCGGCTGCTTTGACTGCGGCCACTGTTTCCGCTCAGGTCACCGACACAATCGTGCCGACAACCCCGACCAACCGAAATGTGCTCCTGGAAGTGTACACAACCACCGGGTGCATGTTTTGTCCCGACGCCCATCGAAGGGCGAACGAGTTGGCAGCGGCAAATCCCGGACGCGTGAATGTCATCAACGTGTACGAGAGTTACTATACCTCCAATGTTTATACCACTGAATTCGGCACAGCATTGGTCGATCAGACGAACACGGGAGGATACCCAGCGGGAACCGTCAACCGGCACGTCTTCTCTGGATCGTACACCTCTTTGGGCAGAGGCGAATGGGCAAACCGCGCCAACCAGATCATGGCGATGCCCTCGCCTGTGAACATTGCGGCAGTAGGCACGTTGGATGAGGAGAACCGAGTAGTGAGAATCCGAGTACAACTATACTACACCGCTGCCCAGACGGTCACCTCCAACGCCTTGAACATCGCCATCATCCAAGACAATGTGTTGGGGCCTCAGAGTGGCGGCGCTAACTATAATCCCAGCCAGATGGTGGGCGACCAATACAACCACACGAACATCCTGCGCCACCTGATCACCGGCCAATGGGGCGAAACCATCAGCACGATCTCGCAGGGCACTTTGGTGGAGCGGACTTACGAATATGTGATTCCCGAGCAATTGGGTTCCCCCAACCCCATCAATGCCGTGCTGCAGAATCTCCGTTTCGTCGCGTTTGTGTGTGAAGGGAATCAGGAGGTGCTCACCAGCATTGAAGTGCCGATTCAAACGCAGCACTCGTACACCGTGGCCGACGGCACGCAATCAAGCAGTAATTCACCTATTTACACAGGATATTCCGACTATTTTCTGCGAAACCAGGTGATTTATCCAGCCTCGATGCTCTCCAACATGGAGGGCTCTGAAATCTCCGCCATCACCTTCCACCTGAAGACGCCGCCCTCCAACCCCTGGACCTGTGTCTTTGAAGCGAAACTCGAGATTGTCAACGAGGATCAATTTCAAAACAGTTACTTCTATTATACCGACACTCTTCCCGCTTCCTATACCGGCACAGTCACGGTAGCGGCAAACAACACTATAACCCTCAACTTTGACAATCCCTTCGTATATAATGGCGGCAACCTGATGTTGGAGCTCGCCACGACCACCACAGGTGTTGACCGGACTGCCTATTTTTACGGCATCACCTCCACCAATGGGAGCTTGCGCAACTACAACAGTTACAGCGGCGGGTCTTATATCGCCTACGGCACACGCGAGAACTTTATCCCGAAGACCACGTTCACATTCACATGGCTGGACACCTGCAGTCCGCGACACCTTGAGGTCGTTGAGGTTACGGGCAGTTCCGCGTTCGTGACGTGGGAGCAGGGGCACTCCACGGTACCGCACCCCTACGAGGTCTCCTACAAAGCCGTCGGTGATGCGGCCTGGACAGTCGCCGCTGCCAGCACCACCAGCGAATCCTGGATGCTCACGGGCCTGCAACCACAGACGGACTACCAGGTGCGTGTGCGCTCGCTTTGCAGCAACGATTACGTCACCACTGCCTTCTTCACAGAATGTGCCGGGGGCTACACCGACCCCATTGTCATCGGGACTCCAAACGCAACGAACAACAACTCTTCCAACTATACGCTCCCCGTCATCATGCACCAGAACTACAGCTATTCCCAGCAAATCTACAGGGCAGACGAAATAGGCGGAGCTAACACCATCAACAACCTTTCCATCCAATACACTTATTCCAATCCTGAGACCCGCGACATCGACATTTATCTGGGTCACACTTCCAAAAATGGCTTTGACAACACATCAGATTGGGTGACGAGTGGACTGACCTTGGTCTATTCCGGCGCAGTGACCTTCACCAATCAAGGTGAGAACTATTGGATGACCATCCCGTTCGACTTGTCATTCGCGTATAACGGAACTGACAACCTGATTGTGGCGTTTTACGACCACACCGGCAGCCAGGCGACATCCACCCAACGATTCCTCACCCATTCGGCCAGTAGTTATCCGGCTCTTTACAACGCTTCAAGTGCAAGTTTTTCACTCTCCAATCCGGGAAGCGGTTACAGGGTTGGTTTTCGCGACAACCTGCGCCTCCCGGGCCAATGCATCTCTGAAGGATGCGACCGCGCGAACGTGGCGGTGACGGACATCACGGATTCCACCGCACTGCTCCATTTCACTGCAGGTGAGGGTGCCTCCGGCATCGAGCTGCAATACAAACGCACCGTTGACAGTGCGTTCACCACATTGTCTGCCACCGGCAACACTCTCCAACTGACGGGATTGTATCAAAACACGAATTACACGGTGCGAATCCGTTCGCTGTGCACTGACACTCAAAGCATCTGGAAAGAGGTAACCTTCACCACACCGGTGAAGTTATACCCGCGCATCTACGTCTCCGTGGGCGGTACGGGCGACGGCGGGAGCTGGGCGACCGCGGCCAGTGACCTCAACTGGGCCGTAAGCACAGCCGCTGCCATTCGCAACGTTTTCGATTTCGCACCCGAAGTGTGGGTGGCCGAAGGGGTCTATTATGGCGACGGAGTCTCCGCCGACGCCTTCACCATGCTGGAAGGCGTGAACGTCTATGGCGGTTTTGCAGGTACCGAGACAGAACTCTCGCAGAGCGACTTATACGCCCATCCCTCCATACTTGACGGCCAGCACAGCCAGCGCGTGCTCAACCAGCCGGCCAACTTCACGGTGCGCACCGCTTGGGACGGCTTTACCATCCGCAATGGCTACACCACCGACAACGGCGGCGGCGCACAGCTGAAGAACAAGTCGAGCCTTTACAACTGTACCATCATCGACAACACTGCGGCAAACGGCGGCGGTGTTTACGCATACGCCTACGAAGAGCTCTACACCATCAACAGCGTTTACATTGAGAACTGCCAATTCAGCGGCAACGTGGCCACTGCAACCGGAAGTAGCACCTTCATTCGAGGAGGCGGTGCCTTATATGCCAACGTAGCCACCATCTTGCGTTGCTCATTCACCCACAATGTTTCCAATCATTTGGGCGGAGGTATCCTTGTATATTATTCGGGATTTATCTCCAACTGTCTGATAGCCAACAACACGGCGGTCCATGGCGGCGGCATTTACAACAACTCGGGCAGTACGACCATCGAAAACTCCACCATTGTGAACAACTCGGTCTCTGAGAGCGGAGCGGGTCTCCGCGACGGTGGCCCCATCAACCAAATACGCAACAGCATCTTTTGGGGTAACCGCACTACATCCGGTGCTGTGAGCAGCATCTACCAAAGCACCTCAAACCCGCTCAACTGCAGATACACTGCGGTGGAGGGCGGTTATGAAGGAGAAGGCAATATCAACCTCGTCTCTGAGAACACCGGCAGCAGTCCCTACTGTCCCCGTTTCGTGCAACCTTCCGCCACGGCGGGCAATACAGACACCACGTCGAACGCCGACTGGCACCTGCAAGACGGCTCCATCTGCGTGAACCGAGGCAGCAACTCCATGATGAGCAGCTACGACAACGCCGATCTGGACTACGGCACCCGCATCCTGCGCGATACGGTCGACATGGGCTGCTACGAATCGAATTATGGCAACGCTCCCCTGCCCGAATACGAAGGCATCATCTACGTCACGGAACAGGGTGCCGGCACGCAATACGGCGACAGCTGGGCGAACGCCCTCTCCTCCATCGCAGAGGCGCAGACCTTGGCGCAGGCACACAACGCCGTGGTGTGGGTCGCTGCGGGCACCTACTACGGCAACACCTCTTCCGAAAACGCCTTCTTGATGAAATCGGGCGTGAGCGTGTATGGAGGCTTCGCGGGAAACGAACCGGCCGACTACGACCTCTCCCAGCGTGACTTCCAAACGAACGCCACCATTCTCGACGGCCAGAACGCCCGCAGAGTGCTCCTCCAGACAACCAACTTCACGGCGGCCACGGCGGCGACTTGGGACGGCTTCACCATCCAGAACGGACGATTCGCAGGATACGGCGCCGGTGTCTATTTGCAGCAATATAGTACCCTGAGCCACTGTATCGTGCAAAACAACACCGTCTATTATGCCAGCAGCACCGGTGAATCCGTGACCCAATTCGGTGCCGGCGTGTTCTCGTACATCACGCTGGATGCCGGCATGAGACCCAATATCATCAGCGACTGTATCATCCGCAACAACAGCTTCGAAGCCAACAGCAATCTTCACGGCCGCGGTGCCGGATTGTGCACCAAAGGGACGAAGATCATCCGCACGGAGATTTGCTACAACTCCGGTTCGCAAACATACGGTGGCGGCATATTCAGCTACCCCGATGACACTCTGGACAACTGTCAGATTCACCACAACAGCGCGGATCGTGGCGCCGGTATTTACAGCAACAACGATGATATTATCACGAACTGTCTGATCCACAGCAATAGCGCACAATATGGTGGCGGTATTTACTGCGATGGCAATGATGTACTATCCAACTGTTTGATTTATAACAATAGCTCACAGTTTGGCGGTGGCATCTTCCTCAACTCCGGCACCAACACATACATCAACTGCGACTTAGTGGGCAACACGGCGACAAGCAACGGTGGAGGCATTTACAACAACTACGGCACCGGAACGTTCACCAACTGCCTGTTCTGGGGCAACATCAGGGGCACCAACACCATCAACAGCCTCAGTAACCGTTCAGGCTATTACAACTACTGCACCTACTGTGCCGTGGAGGGAGGTTATGACGGCACGGGCAACATCAACCTCGCCCATGACAACGACGGCAACGACGGTTCGCAACACTACGTGCGCTTTGTTGACCCAGCGAACGGCAACTTCCGCCTGCAACCCACTTCCGCCTGTATCGATGCCGGCAACTCGAGCGCGGCAATCGGCGACCTTGACTTTTACGGCAATCCGCGACTCAACGGCACGGTGGATATCGGCTGCTACGAGGCCTCCTGCAACATTAATGAGCTTGTCGAAATCACCGCATGCGACAGCTACACTTGGAACGACATCACCTACACGGCCTCCGGCGAATACGTGCAGACATTCGCATTGCCCAACGGCTGTGACTCTGTGGTAACACTGCATCTGACCATCAGCCCCGTCTATAACATCCCCGTCACGGCAGACATTTGCGAGGACGGCAGCTACGACTTCTTCGGGCAGACGCTCACCACCGCGGGCACTTACACCCATACGTTGCAGTCTGTCAACGGTTGCGACAGTGTGATTACCTTGACGCTGACCGTCAACCCCGTCTTCTCCACCCCGCTCACCGCTGCGATTTGTGAGGGCGACAGTTACAACTTCTTCGGACAGACGCTCACTACTGCAGGCACTTACACCCACACGTTGCAAACCATTCACGGCTGCGACAGCGTAATTACGTTGACCTTGACCGTCAACCCCGTCTTCAACACCCCGCTCACTGCTGAGATTTGCGAAGGCGGTAGCTACAACTTCTTCGGGCAGACGCTCACCACAGCGGACACCTACACCCACACCTTGCAGTCCGTCAGTGGTTGCGACAGCGTGATTACGTTAACACTGACGGTCAATCCTGTTTTCAGCACGCCCATTACGGCTGCAATTTGCGAAGGAAACAGCTACGACTTCTTCGGACAGACGCTCACCACCGCGGGCACCTATACCCATACGTTGCAGTCTGTCAACGGTTGCGACAGCGTGATTACGTTGGCCCTGACCGTCAACCCCGTCTTCAACACCCCAATCAACGCTGAGATTTGCGAGGGCGGCAGCTACAGCTTCTTCGGCCAGACGCTCACCACTGCGGGCACCTACACCCATACGTTGCAGTCTGTCAGCGGTTGCGACAGTGTGATCACCCTGACATTGACCGTCAACCCAGTCTTCAACACCCCGATCAACGCTGCGGTTTGCGAAGGCGGCAGCTACGACTTCTACGGCCAGACGCTCACCACCGCAGGCACCTACACCCACACGTTGCAATCCGTCCACGGCTGCGACAGCGTGATTACGTTGACCTTGGTGGTTAACCCCGTCTATAATACCCCGCTCAACGTTTCGATTTGCAACGGCAACAGCTACGACTTCTTCGGGCAGACGCTCATCACCGCAGGCACGTACACCCACACCTTGCAGTCCGTCAGCGGTTGCGACAGTGTGATTACCCTGACCTTGACAGTCAACGATGTCATCAACACGCCTGTCTCCGCTGAAATCTGCGACGGCGGCAGCTACGACTTCTTCGGGCAGACGCTCACCACCGCAGGCACGTACACCCACACCTTGCAGTCCGTCAGCGGTTGCGACAGTGTGATTACCCTGACCTTGACCGTCAACAATGTCTTCAACACGCCTGTCTCCGCTGCAATTTGCGAGGGCAGCAGTTACGACTTCTTCGGCCAGACGCTCACCACCGCAGGGACTTACACCCATACGTTGCAAAGCGTCCACGGCTGCGACAGCGTGATTACGTTGACTTTGACCGTGAACCCAGTCTATAATTTCGAGTACGATTTGGACATCTGTGAGGGTGAGAGCCTCCACTTCAACGGAGAAATCATCACAGAATCCGGAATCTACACCCAATATTCCCAGACTGCCAATGGTTGCGACAGCATTGTCACCATCGTGCTGACGGTGCATCCCGTCCAGAACACCCCGATAGCGGCGACGATTTGCAACGGCAGCAGCTACGACTTCTTCGGCCAGACGCTCACCACCGCAGGCACCTATACCCATACGCTGCAGTCTGTGAGTGGTTGCGACAGTGTTGTCACGTTGACCCTGGCCATAAGCGATGTCATCAACACGACCGCCTCGGCTGAAATCTGTGCGGGTGGCAGTTACGACTTCTTCGGGCAAACGCTCACCACCGCGGGCACCTATACCCACACGACCCAGTCCGTACAGGGTTGTGACAGTGTCGTCACGTTGACCTTGACAGTGAATCCAGTCTTCAACACCCCGCTCACCGCCACGATTTGTGACGGCAACAGCTACGACTTCTTCGGCCAGACGCTCACCACGGCGGGCACCTACACTCATACGTTGCAGTCCGTCAGCGGTTGCGACAGCGTCATCACCTTGACTTTGACGGTCAATCCGGTCTATAACATCCCGGTTGCCGCAGAAATCTGCAACGGCAGCAGCTATGACTTCTTCGGCCAGACGCTCACCACGGCGGGCACCTACACTCATACGTTGCAGTCCGTCAGCGGTTGCGACAGTGTGATTACGTTGACCCTGACCGTGCTTTACGGCACGCACAACGTGGCGACCGAAACCGCCTGCGGAAACTTCAGCTGGCACGGAGTTGTGTACAACGCATCGGGCACTTACACGTATGAGTACACGAACGAAGACGGTTGCGCTAGCGCGGACACCCTCTATCTGACGATTTTATCTACTGTGACAGAGAATGTTGAGGCCACCGCTTGCGACAGTTACACGTGGAACGGCTTCACTTACACAACGTCGGGCGAATATGAGCAGACGTTCACCAGTGCGAATGGCTGTGATTCCGTGGTGACACTCAACCTGACCATAAACAACTCCACCACCGCTGACTTGACCGTCACCACCAGCGATTCCTGCTATGAATGGAACTCGGAGACTTACTGTGAATCCGGCGACTACACTTTGACGCTGCAGACGGTGGACGGCTGTGACTCTGTCGTGACATTGCACCTGACCATCACCGTCGGCCTCGACGATCGCGACCTTTCCGACATCGAGGTGTTCCCGAACCCGGCCCACCACCTCCTCAACATCAAAGGTGAGAACATGCGGAAGATCTGGATCTACAACGCGGATGGCAAGCTTGTTTACGCACAAGCGGAGAACATTGAAGGCCTGCAACAGGTGGATGTATCGCAGTTCGCCGCTGGGCATTATTTCGTGAAAGTACAGTTGGACGACAACCGGACAGTCTCCCGTAAAATCATCGTAAACCGCAAATAAGAACCAATACCCCATAAACCTTTTACAGATATGCGAAACAAACCGCTTTTCAAATCATCGTTATTGCTGTTGACCAGTATATTAGCGTTCCTGCAGCCGCTCGTCTCCGCACCGGTGGACACGGCGGCTGCGCGGAAGGCGGCCACGCATTTCTACAACTGGCGGACGGGCAGGTCGGTATCGGAAGATTATGCTCAATTGGTTTACATCCGGCAGACAACACCCCAAGGGACACACCTGCAGACAGCACCCGCCAACGCCCTCTACGTCTTCAACTTCGGCAACCACTTCGTGATGACCTCCGCCGACACGCGAGTGATCCCCGTGCTGGCCTACTCCACCGAATCGGACTTCAGCACCGAGGGACACTCCAGCAGCCTGGAATGGTTCCTCGATGAATACGTCCGGGAAATCGAGAGCATACTCCTCGAAGTGAGCGACAACGAGAGCCCGGCAACCGTGGACGAATGGAACCGATGGATCTCGGGGAATGCCCCCATCATGGCGACAACAACCAGTGTGGCGCCCCTGCTGAAGACGCTCTGGAACCAAAACGCCCCCTACAACTCGCTTTGTCCTGCCGACCCCCTCGGTCCCGGCGGACACGCCTACGCGGGCTGTGTGGCCTGTGCCTTGTCGCAGATCATCCGTTATTGGCAGTACCCGTCAAGCGGTATCGGCAGCCACAGCTACGCCGCCAACTTCTCCAGCACCAACAGCAACTACGGCAATTACGGCATCCAGAGTGTGGACTTCTCCGCCGCCACATACGACTTCAGCCTCATGCCCTTGTCGCTGAATAGCGGAAGCACGTCGGCCCAAATCAACGAAGTGGCCAAGCTGATGTACCACTGCGGCGTGGCCGTGGAGATGATGTACGGAGCCGGCAGCAGCGGCGCCTACGACAATATGGCGGTCAACGCACTGAACACCTACTTCGGCTACAGCGGCGCAAACCTGAAATACAAGAGCAGCTACTTGAACAACGCATGGCTCAGCCTTGTCAAAGCCGAGCTGGACAACCTGCGCCCTGTCTATTACAGCGGCAACGGCACCGGCGGCCACGCCTTCCTCTGCGACGGCTACGACGATCAGAACTTGTTCCACTTCAACTGGGGTTGGGGCGGAAACTACAACGGCTACTATTCCCTCTCGAACCTGAATCCCGGGAACTATAATTTCACCAGCTCGCAACTGGCCATTATCGGCATCGACGCTTCACAGCCGACCATCCATCCGTCCCTCAGGTCGCTCTCTTTCCTCACCGAGGAAGGGGCAGTCAGCGAGAGTAAAACCATCTCCGTACTGGCCGCCAACCTCGGCAGCTCTATCACCGCGACGGTCACGGGGAACTTCAAAATCAGTATCAACAACTCCAACTTCTACACTTCCAGAACGTTAAGCAGTCAAGGGGGCACCTTGTACGTGCGTTACCACCCCACCGTCAACAGCGGCTCTGAGACCGGCCTCCTCGTGCTGACTTCCGGCAATGTCTCCGACACCATCCTCCTGACAGGCACCGTTTACGACCCATATCCGCACTGCCTGCCCCCTGAGAACCTCTCCATCTCATCCCAGAACCTGCAAGACATCACGATACAGTGGAATGCCCCGGTGATGGATCCCGATCCGCACACCCTGACCTGGTCTTCGGATTCCCCGTTTATGAATTTCGGATACGGCAGCGACTATAAAAAGAGCATGTTGCAACGGTTCTGCGACACCGATTTGGTCGCCTGCCACAATCAGGCGCTCACGAGCATCCGGTTCTACGCCAGAAACGGCGCCACCACCTACAAAGCGGTCGTGTACAAGGGCGGCAGCTATAACGGCAGTTTCGACCCCGGCACGCTGGTTTTGTCTCAAGACATCAACCTGAGTTCGCTCACCATGGATGACTGGAACACGGTTACCCTCAACACGCCGGTTCTGGTGGATGCAGAGCAGGAGCTCTGGTTCGGCATCTACATCGAAGCTCCGGGAGGAACCTATTGCATCCCCCTCAGCTCACAATACAGGTCGAAGAAGGGCTGCATTTGCGGCACGCACAATTCCGGCTCCGCCTCTTGGGGCGAGTTTGACGACAGCCACACATTCTGCATCCAAGGCACGGTGAAGAATGTGCAGACGTTGACAAATTACCAGGTAACGCGTAACGGCACGGCAATCGGCACCACGACCTCCACAAGTTTCCAGGATCATGTAAGCGGCACGAACACTTACACTTACGTCGTCACGGCAAACTGGAGCAACGGTTGCAGCTCGTCCGCGCAACGGTCGTTCACCAACATTGCACAGATCACGGTCACCCCTGAGGTTGTCGATTTCTTTGCCAACTACGGGTACGGCACGCTTGTCAAAACCGTCACCGTGGGCGGTATCGGTCTGACTGCGAACATCACGGCTTCTGTCAGCGGGAACTTCCTTCTCAGCACGAACGGCACGCAATACGCTAACAGCGTGAGTCTTCCGCTCACAGGCGGCACCCTCTACGTGAAATACACGCCCACGTCATTCGACTCTGAATACGAAACCGGGCTGATCACGTTGACCTCTGGCAGCTTGAGCACCACCATCCCTTTGAGCGGACAATGCCATGCAGGGTGCAATCCTCCGCAGAACCTGACCCTTTCGCAATCGGGCAACACGGTAGGTCTCGACTGGAACACCGCCACGGCACCTGTTCTGCAACAGGAGAGCCTAACGTGGCTCAACACCGTTGTCCCTATGCACTACGGATCCTCCTCCGAGACCAAACGGTTCCTGGTGCAACGCTTCACGACGGAAGACCTCGCGCCCTATCACGGCAAAAGGCTCAAGTCAATTTCGTTCATCCCCGACCCCGACGCCACCACCTACCGATTGGTCGTGTTCAAGGGCGGTAGCCCCAACGGCTACTATTTCCAGTCCGGCACCCAAGTCACCGACCAAAGCGTGAACCGTTCCTCCCTGACGGACGACACGTGGAACGAAATCATGTTGGAGACGCCGGTCACCATAGAGGCCAACCAAGAGCTATGGTTCGGTATCTACCTTGAATCACCGGCCGGCACCTACCCCATCCTCATGGCGACTCCTTACGTGGCAAAGAAAGGATGTATTTCGAGAATGGCCACAACCCCATCCAACTACTGGAACGAATACACTACGTCATCGTACTGTTTTGCCTTGAAAGCCACCGTCGAAGACGTCCCCATCACGCTGACTCACTATCAGATAGACCGCGACGGGGAGACCGTCAACACGACGGGGAACACCTCCTACGATGACCATCTCATATACAACGGTCTGTACGACTACGACGTATGGGCGGTATGGAGCGACGGTTGCCGCGCCCCCGCTCGGAGCAGCATCACCGTGAGCGGGTTATGCGACCGGGTGGGCGAAACCTACACCGAGACAGCTTGCGACAGTTACCTCTGGCACGGCACAACGTACACCCATTCAGGAACGTACTATTACACCTACACGCTTCCTAACGGCTGTCCCGGCGTTGACACATTAGTGCTCACCGTCCATTACGGCACCCACAACGTGGAGACCCAGACGGCCTGTGAGAGTTTCACCTGGCACGGGCAGACCTACACCACCTCGGGCACCTACACTCACGCCTACACCAACACCCTCGGCTGCGCGAGTGTCGATACATTGAAGCTGACCGTACACTATGGTACGCACAACGTCGTGACCCAGACGGCCTGCGAGAGCTTCACCTGGCACGGGCAGACCTACACTCAGAGCGGCACCTACACCTACGCTTACAGCAACGCCCACGGCTGCGCAAGTGTCGATACATTGAAGTTGACTATCCACTACGGTACCCACAATGTCGTGACCCAGACGGCCTGTGAGAGCTTCACGTGGCACGGGCAGACCTACACTCAGAGCGGCACCTACACCTACGCTTACAGCAACGCCCACGGTTGCGCGAGTGTCGATACACTGAAGCTGACGGTGCACTACGGCACCCACAATGTCGTGACCCAGACGGCCTGTGAGAGCTTCACGTGGCACGGACATACCTACACTCAGAGCGGCACCTACACCTACGCTTACAGCAACGCCCACGGTTGCGCGAGTGTCGATACGTTGAAGCTGACCGTCCACTACGGTACCCACAACGTCGTGACCCAGACCGCTTGCGAGAGCTTCACGTGGCACGGACACACCTACACCACCTCGGGCACCTACACCTACGCTTACAGCAACGCCCATGGTTGCGCGAGTGTTGATACGTTGAAGCTGACGGTGCACTACGGCACCCACAACGTCGTGACCCAGACGGCCTGCGAGAGTTTCACCTGGCACGGACACACCTACACTCAGAGCGGCACCTACACCTACGCTTACAGCAACGCCCACGGCTGCGCGAGTGTCGATACGCTGAAGTTGACCGTCCACTACGGTACCCACAATGTCGTGACCCAGACGGCCTGTGAGAGCTTCACCTGGCACGGACACACCTACACCACCTCGGGCACCTACACCTACGCCTACAGCAACGCCCACGGCTGCGCGAGTGTCGACACCCTGAAATTGACGGTGCACCACCCCGTGCATACCGCTGTTCACAGGACTGCCTGCGGAAGCTTCGTCTGGTACGGCACAACCTACACCCAGAGCGGCGTTTACACGCACGCACACGCGGACGCGAACGGCTGCACACAGGTTGACACGCTGCACTTGACGGTGAATTATACGGAAACGACGGAATTCGCGGAGACCGTCTGCGGCCGTTTCGTTTGGAATGACGAGACCTACACCCAATCCGGCGATTACACGCAGGTCCTCACCAATGCCGTAGGTTGCGATTCGGTAGTGACCTTGCATCTGACGGTCCACTACCCCACGCATGCGACCGTGAACGAGACCGTCTGCGAGAGCTACACCTGGCACGGACATACCTACACCACCTCGGGCACATACACCTACGCCTACACGAACGGTGACGGCTGCGCGAGTGTCGATACCTTGAAGCTGACGGTGCACCACCCGCAGCATCAAAGCGAAACGGTGACCGCCTACGACTCTTACCTCTGGAACGGGACAAGTTACACCTCAACGGGCATTTACACGTACACGCACGCTGACGCCAACGGTTGCACGCAGGTGGACACCCTGCATCTGACGGTATATTACTCCTCCTCAAGCGACATTTACGAGACCGCCTGCGAGTCCTTCACTTGGAACGGGGAGACCTTCACCACCAGCGGTCATTATGAACGGCTCTTCCACGACATCCATGGCGCCGACAGCACCGTCACGCTGCACCTGACCGTCCACTACGGTACCCACAACGTCGTGACCGAGACCGCCTGCGAGAGTTACACCTGGCACGGTCACACCTACACTCAGAGCGGCACCTACACCTACGCCTACACGAACGGTGACGGTTGCGCAAGTGTCGATACGCTGAAGTTGACCGTCCACTACGGTACCCACAACGTGGAGACCGAGACGGTTTGCGAGAGCTACGAGTGGCACGGACAGACCTACACGACCAGCGGCACCTACACGTATGCCTACACGAACGGTGACGGTTGCGCGAGCATTGATACGTTGAAGCTGACCGTCCACTACGGTACGCACAATGTGCAGACCGAGACCGCCTGCGAGAGCTACACCTGGCACGGTCACACCTACACTCAGAGCGGCACCTACACCTACGCCTACACGAACGGTGACGGTTGCGCAAGTGTCGATACGCTGAAGTTGACCGTCCACTACGGTACGCACAACGTGATAACCGAGACCGCCTGCGAGAGCTATACCTGGCACGGGTACACCTACACCACGTCGGGCACGTACACCTACGCCTACACGAACGGTGACGGTTGCGCGAGTGTCGATACCCTCAAGCTGACCGTCCACTACGGTACCCACAACGTGATAACCGAGACCGCCTGCGAGAGTTTCACTTGGCACGGGCAGACCTACACCACCTCGGGCACGTACACCTACGCCTACACGAATGCCGACGGCTGCGCGAGCATCGATACGCTGAAGCTGACCGTCCACTACGGCACCCACAACGTCGTGACCGAGACCGCCTGCAAGAGCTACTCATGGCACGGACAGACCTACACCACGTCGGGCACGTACACGTATGCCTACACGAACACGGACGGTTGCGCGAGTGTCGATACCCTCAAGCTGACAGTCCACTACGGTACCCACAACGTGATAACCGAGACCGCCTGCGAGAGCTTCACCTGGTACGGACAGATCTACACTCAGAGCGGCACCTATACCTACGCCTACACGAATGGTGACGGTTGCGCGAGCGTCGATACCCTGAAGCTGACGGTGCACTACGGTACCCACAACATCGTGACCGAGACCGCCTGCGAGAGCTACACCTGGCACGGGCAGACCTACACCACCTCGGGCACGTACACCTACGCCTACACGAACGGTGACGGCTGCGCGAGCGTCGATACCCTCAAGCTGACGGTCCACTACGGTACCCACAACGTCGTGACCGAGACCGCCTGCGAGAGCTACACCTGGCACGGGCAGACCTACACTCAGAGCGGCACCTACACCTATGCATACACGAACGGTGACGGTTGCGCGAGCGTCGATACGCTCAAGCTGACGGTCCACTACGGTACGCACAACGTCGTGACCGAGACCGCCTGCGAGAGCTACTTCTGGCACGGGCAGACCTACACTCAGAGCGGCACTTACACGTATGCCTACACGAACACGGACGGTTGCGCGAGTGTCGATACCTTGAAGCTGACGGTCCACTACGGTACGCACAACGTGCAGACCGAGACCGCCTGCGAGAGCTTCACCTGGCACGGTACGGCCTACACTCAGAGCGGTACCTACACCTACGCCTACACGAACGGTGACGGTTGCGCGAGTGTCGATACGTTGAAACTGACCGTTCACTACGGTACGCACAACGTCGAAACCGAGACCGCCTGCGAGAGCTTCACTTGGCACGGGCAGACCTACACCACGTCGGGTACGTACACCTATGCCTACACCAACGGTGACGGCTGCGCCAGCGTCGATATCCTCAAGCTGACCGTCCACTACGGTACGCACAACGTCGTGACCGAGACGGCCTGCGAGAGCTACTCCTGGCACGGCACAACCTACACCACCTCGGGCACGTACACCTATGCATACACAAACGCTGACGGTTGCGCGAGCGTCGATACCCTGAAGCTGACGGTCCACTATGGTACCCACAACGTCGTAACCGAGACTGCCTGCGAGAGCTACACCTGGCACGGCACGACCTACACCACCTCGGGTACGTACACCTACGCCTACACCAACACGGACGGCTGCGCAAGCGTCGATACTCTCAATCTGACGGTGCACTACGGTACCCACAACGTCGTGACTGAGACCGCCTGCGAGAGCTACGAGTGGCATGGCCAGACCTACACCCAGAGCGGCACCTACACCTACGACTACACGAACGCTGACGGCTGCGCGAGTGTGGACACCTTGAAGCTGACGGTCCACTACGGTACCCACAACGTGATAACCGAGACTGCCTGCGAGAGCTATACCTGGCACGGCACAACCTACACCACGTCGGGCACCTACACCTACGCCTACACGAACGCTGACGGCTGCGCGAGTGTCGATACCCTCAAGCTGACGGTCCACTACGGTACCCACAACGTCTTGACCGAGACCGCCTGCGAGAGCTACACCTGGCACGGCACAACCTACACCACCTCCGGCACGTACACGTATGCCTACACCAACGCTGACGGTTGCGCGAGTGTCGATACCCTCAAGCTGACGGTGCACTATGGTACGCACAACGTCGAAACCGAGACCGCCTGCGAGAGTTTCACTTGGCACGGGCAGACCTACACCACCTCCGGCACCTATACCTACGCCTACACGAACGGTGACGGTTGCGCGAGCGTCGATACCCTCAAGCTGACCGTCCACT
>JAEEGF011087445.1_pt1 | contig 22033 bp, 23 predicted proteins | sample 9134171 | NCBI WGS metagenome assembly JAEEGF01 (sample SAMN16246542, study PRJNA631951) | gut metagenome | biome: gut microbiome; feature: rumen; material: AP-attached | host: Bos | place: Iran: Karaj | collected 2018-10 | reverse complement strand
GGCAGCATGGCTTCAACGCAAGTGTACGCCAAGGTGAATCTGGAGAAGAAGATCGAAGCGGTCAATCTGACCAAGGGGGTATTCGATTAGGCGTGTATTCAAATAATGCCTGTGTTCAGAAAAGTCTGCATGACCTTCCCGGATCCGGGCATATCCGTAACCAATAAAGTCAAAGATTAAAGTGGAGACAAGAGAGAACAAGACGGCGGTCATCTACGCGAGGGTGTCGAGCACCGGGGACCGCCAAAGCACCGAAAGACAGGTTCAGGATCTGAACGAGTACGCAGAGTACAGGGGTTTAGATCTTGTACGGGTGTTCGAGGAACATATCAGCGGAGCGAAGAGGAACGAGGAACGTCCGGTCCTGACGGATGCCGTGGAGTTCTGCCTGGAAAACAGGGTTGGGACGCTCCTGGTAAGTGAGTTGTCCCGTCTGGGCAGGAACGCCTTTGAAGTGCTTTCCACCGTCAAGACCCTGGCCGACAACGGCGTGAATCTCTATCTCCAGAAGGAGCAGCTGTCGCTTCTGGATGACGAGGGGAAAACATCCCTCTTTTTCCCTATCGTCATCGCAACCCTTTCCACCTGTGCCCAACTGGAACGGGAGAACATCCAGTTCCGACTCTCGTCCGGACGCGAACAGTACAAGAAAAGGGGAGGAAAACTTGGGCGTCCGATTGGGACGGTCAAGTCAAAAGAGAAAATGAGGGAAGAGTATAGGGATGTGATAGCCTTTATGAAGAAGGGGTACAGTATCCGTGACGTGGCCAGACTCACGGGAAGGGGAGTGAGTACAGTGCAGCGGGTAAAGAGTGTTTTATTGAGAGAGGTTACTATTGATGGCAAGTAGGATATGAATGGAATAGTCATCACGTCCAGAGTTAGTTAGCAATTCTAAGTCACACATACTTTTGTTAGATTTTTTTGATTTCTTAGCAGGGACTTCAAAGAAATGTCTTAAATTTGTGGTATTGTCTTTTGACAATACCAACATACAGAAAGCGTTTAGCTTCTATCCATTACGATGAATCTGGACAATTCAAAGCGGATTATGGACTTAGAGCAGGCGCTTGCACTGGCTATAAAATGGGTTCATGCCCACGCTATAGCAGAAAGTGTGAGCATGACTTCTCTTATTCGATCCGCGGCTGTCCAGAGCCTATCGTAGGATAAGACTAAAGTAGGCCCGCACTTTCTTTTGCTGTTTAATCTCTGCATCGGGCACGGCAGAAACACTTAGACCATTGACTAGTCGTGCTTGAAGCGATTGTTCAGAATCCATTCCGAGTTCTGGGAGTGTATTCAAATTCCCGTCAGGCTGATATTGTACGCAATATCGGGCGGATGAAAGCATATCTCAATGTTGGAAAGGCCATTGAGTTTGAAAGCGATATGAGCGCGGTTTTACCGCCTATATCAAGGACTCTTGCTTCTTCTCAGAATGCCCAAGCCGCAATTACGCTCCCTATCGATAAAATCCGCCATGCTCTGTTTTGGTTCTGTAAGGTGGATCCCATCGATGATGCCGGCTTAAACAATCTCGCATCCGGTGACACTGAGAAAGCTTTGTCCATATTCTCCAAAAAAGAGTCTTTCTCTACATTGTTGAATCAGGCGGTTCTTTCAATGATCGTTTGTGATTACACAAAGGCCGTCGGCTTTTATTCGACCTTAATCCACAGTTTCACATTTAGAGATCAGTTGTGCAATGCGATTTGTGGTGATACTTTTCAGATTACAGAGGAAGAGTTGTCGCATTTCGTCATTGATGAACTGCTTCATGAGATTAAAGCTGTAACTCTTCTTGGGCTTGTACGAGATGACAATGATAAATCCTATTTGAAAGAAGCCGCTATTAAGGAACCTCTTTCGATAATCAACGGCGAGATTGCAAAAGCCAAGAATTCGTCTGCAAATGACGCTACATCCTTTTTGAAGGCTGGTAAAACCCTTATGCAGAATACTCGAGCAGCACTCGCTACTCTGAGGCTAATAGTTGGTGTGGATGATATGCAATATCAGTCTGCAGCAGATAACTTAGCTAAACAAGTTCTTCAATGTGGCATCAACTATTTCAATAAATCTGAGGACAACAATGCTGTTGATAATGCGCTTGAAATACAACAATACGCACTATCCATCGCTTGCGGAAAGCTGACAAAAGATAGATGTAAGCAAAATGTTGACATCCTGCATAAAAGGAAGCAACAGGCCGCTTATGAGGGTGATATTAAGGCAATAGCAGAAGAATTACAGTCCTTCAAAGATGCCTACTCTTCGATTTCACGTGCCCGACAACTTCTCGACAACTGTGAACCTCATCTTTCCGTTTTGAAGTCCAACTTGGGTAGCTCTGATAATACATACCTCCAAATCTCTAGCGCAGTCGCCAACAACGCGCTGAGTATGGTTATTGATGTCATCAACAAAGACACAAGTTCGAGATCAAATTCAAAAGCAGCTCAGGAGGTTATTACCAGAATCTCCGCAATGGATCTCGATAGTCAAACTCGTTCACGTGTTACCCAAAACGCTTCAATCATTGCAAGGAATATCGCTGTGATGCCTACCGGTTTTGAGAAAGTTGATAATGCTACAGGAGGATGTCTAGGCAGTATTTTAGGCTATCTTATCTGGTTTGGTGTTATTGCTCTCATTGGAGGTATAATTTCATTGTTCTCCTAAAATGTTTTCTAGAATGAAGAAGTTCGTCTGTCTTTTCGTAGCAGTTTTTTCCGGGTTTTATGTTTCCGCACAAGTGGCAAACTCGCCTTTGTCTTTTGCCGATTCTTTAAGCCGTGAGTTGTCTACGATTAAGCAAACTAATGAGGAATTAGTTAATACAGTTTCAACTCTTAAACAGAGAATAACGTCGCTTGAAACAGTAACAAAGGCTCTTACGGGACAATCCGAATCAATTGAAGCTCGTGTTTCTGAAACAGAAAAAGATATTGTTGACAACACCGCCTCCATACGGGATACAAAAGAAGGGTTGTCCTCCCAAATCCAAGCTACTGACAACAGGGTTCACGACCAAGCCAGTAGTCTAAAGAAGAAAACCACATGGGGCATTGTTATCGCCTTACTCGTATTAGCCCTGTCTGCGCTACTGACCTACTTACTTAACAAAAAGGGGAATGCGAGAATCCTGGCATTACAAGGAAAGGCCGAGAAGCTAAATGAAGAGATAGTCAATAGATTGTCTTCTGAATTAGCTGAAATGCAGAAGATTTCTTCATCTTTTGGTGCATTATCCTCAGCTGGTGTCGACTCGCAGAATGAACAGGATCTTATCAAAGCGCTAGCAGACAGGATTACCTTTATGGAAATGACTCTGTATCGGATGGATCCTTCTGTCCGAGGATATAAACAATTGACAAAGTCTATCTCCCAAATGAAGAATAATCTGTTGGCTAATGGATATGAGATTGTCGATATGCTTGGAAAGCCATATCACGAAGGTATGAAGGTTACAGCAAACTTTGTAGAGGATGAAAACCTTGAGCCAGGTCAGCAAGTTATTACTGGTATCATTAAGCCTCAAATTAATTTCCATGGGCAGATGATTCAAGCTGCTCAGATTTCAGTTAGTCAGAATATATAAAGCAATCTATATGGTACAGGTCAAAATGAAATACGGGATCGATCTAGGGACGACGAATTCCGCAATCTGTAAAATGGAGAATGGGGAACCCACCATTAAGAAAACCGACACCCTTAAAGATACCCTACCTTCATGTATCTCCTTCACCAGAAGGCAAGTAACAAAGGTTGGTGACGGTGCCTATAATGATCTGCGTCAAGATAAAGCTCGCGCCACCAAGCATTGGTCAAACGATAAGGAGAACGTTTTTCTGGAGTTCAAGCGTACTATGGGTTTGGACACCAAATATGCCAGCTCCAACATGGGACGCTCCTTCTCGTCAGAGGACCTCTCGGCAGAAGTCCTGAAGACCTTGAAGTCGTTCGTATCTGATGACAATATCACTTCGTGCGTTATTACCATACCCGCCAAGTTTACGCCTGACCAGATTGCAGCCACAAAGCGAGCTGCCACATTGGCCGGAATCGAACACTGTGAGTTGCTTCAGGAACCTATTGCCGCTTCGATGGCATATGGCCTGAGCACGGACAAGAAAAACGGCCACTGGGTTGTATTTGACTTTGGCGGCGGTACCTTTGATGCTGCCGTCCTCAAAGTTGAAGATGGTATCATGCAGGTAACTGATACTGAGGGCGACAACTATCTCGGTGGCAAGAATCTTGACTATGCCATTGTTGATGAAATCATTATCCCATATATTCAGGATAACTATGTTATTGAGGATATCCTTGCAGATGACTCCAAAAAGCAGATTCTTCGCGATGCAATGAAGTTCTATGCAGAGCAGGCGAAGAACCAACTTTCTTTCAAAGACAAATGTGACATCATGTCCCAACTGGATGAATTTGGAGAGGACGACGAGGGCAGCCCTATTGAACTTGACATGGTGATCACCCGTGCTCAAATCGAAAGAGTAGTTGCTCCGATTTTCCAGAAAGCGGTTGATATAACGAAGAAACTTATTGAGCGTAATAATCTCACCAATAAACTCGATACCCTGATTCTTGTTGGTGGTCCGACTTTTTCTCCTATCCTGCGTCAGCTCCTAAAAGACCAGGTTACTCCCAACGTTGATACCAGCATCGACCCGATGACTGCCGTTGCAAAGGGTGCTGCTCTGTATGCCTCCGGTATTGAAAGTGCCATTACCGAGGAAATCAAAGCCGGTACGATTGCCCTGGATATTCAGTACAATGCAAGTTCTGTGGAGACCCTTGAATTTGTTTCTATCAAACTTCTTCCCTCAGAAAGCACCGGTTCTCTACCTCAAAAGGTCTATGTTGAGTTCGTGCGTGGAGACAAGGCATGGTCAAGTGGTAAGGTTGAGATTAATGACATTGGTGATGTCGTGGAATGCCAGTTGAACGAGGGCAAGGCCAACTCTTTCAGCATTGTAGCATATGACGATAAGGGAACGTCTTTTCCATGTATGCCGAATGAGATCAATATTATCCAGGGTACTGTTGTCGGAAGTGCCATTCTGCCGCGAAATATCGGCATCGAAGTACACGATGAGGATAAGAATAAGGATGTTTTCGTTCCTATTAAGGGCCTGGAAAAGAACAAGCAGCTCCCGGCTGTTGGTGTTCGCAATGGGCTAAAGACCCCCAAGAAACTGCGTCCTGGCATGTCTGACGATCGCTTGGTTATTCCCATCTACATAGGAGAGAATAACGCCGAAGGAACTAGCGCCATTTACAACGATCACGTATTTGATGTCATTGTAACCGGTGATGACGTTCCCGCTCTTGTACCGGAGAACAGCGATATCGACATCACGATTAAGGTTGATCGTTCGCAGCTGATGAAACTCGAAGTCAATTTTCCGGTTATCGGCGAATCCATAGAGCGCGACATCGATGTCAAGACTCGTTCCGTCGCTGACAATGAGAAAGAGGTCCGTGAGCGTTTTGAAGAGGCCAAGAGGAAACATGCTTCTCTCCAGAAGGCAAAAGCCATTACTGATGAAGAATTGGAGGAATCGACAAAGCAGCTCCAAGATATTGAGCAGCGTTTTGATGGAGAAATCGGATCTGCTGACGGTGTCATGCACTTGCTCGCATCTTTGCGCGAGGCGTTCCGTTCTATGGAAGCGGTAGAAAAGAACCACGAGTGGGATTCCCTTGAAGCCGAACTCAGAACGGAGTTCGCACGTCTCGAGAAAGCGAACAATGATCTGGGCAACAAATACGATAGTCAGGTGGCCGAGTTGCGCAAAAGGACTGATCGTGCTATTTCCAGCAAAAATGTACAGGCTGCCCGGGACACACTTTCCGATATCAATGACGTGTTCATCGCATGTACGTTAATCTATCAACTCATGGGCTTCATCCAACACCACAGCAAGAACTTCGGTGCTTACAGGTGGAAGAATGCTGCTGAGGCACGTAATCAGTTGAATCGCGGTATTTCTATGATAGGTTCTGGAAATCCTGATGTTGAAGATCTTCGGGAGGTCTGTATTGCTGTCTACGAATTACTTGATATGCCAGAAAACGAAAAGATTAAGTTCTAATAATTGCTTATGAGTAAGTTAGCCGAACAATTAGATAAACATCGACACGACCTCCTTGTCTCAGTAAGAAACGGGAATAGCTACTTCGGTGAAGTGCCTTCCGATATTGGGAGTATTGTGTATTGTGATTCCACGAACACTTTAGCCTCGCCTCAAGATTCGGATACAATAAAGAATAAGAGGATTAAGACCACTTTGATTTCTCTAGGCATTCTCGCATTGATTTGGGTGTTATTACACAATGCAGTCGTTTGGGCTATAATCCTTTCCTTAGTTGTGGCGGTCTTAGCCATTCTTATCATCGTGAACGCGTCATCCTTTTCGGGAAAGGATTACTTTGTTGGAACAGAGGGTTTTGCGACGATTAAATTCGATAAGACACGAGATAACATTACAGAGAGGAAGGTTTACTATTTCAAAGATTTTGCGGAATTTGTTACCGGAGAGACATATAAGAAATATAACTACACCTACCAGGGAACTGATTATTTCGGTTCCTTTATGGGGAAGCCAAATGATGAGCACGAGGTAGAAATGCTTGTCGAGTATACAGGAACATACCATCAGGAAAAGCCCAAAGATGACCTTCTTGATCAAGATTACCTTTTCTTGAAGGAGGTGGAGAAATCCTGGTCGAATTACAAAATTGTTGAGATACGGGATGAACTCAATAAAAGAGGGTCTTATACTTTTAATCTCATTTCTCCGAAAGAGAATTCATCCAAGTTTTGGTCCTATCCGTATATCAAGTTCACGAATGATGCGATTGAGATAGGTGGAAGAGTCTATAACGATGAGACCCTTAAATCCATGTATTTTTCTAACGGTAATCTTATCGTTGAGCATATGAATCATTCAAAGAAGCTCTTTGGCTTGATAGAGAAGGGGCAAAAAGAAGAGATCCCACTTACAAATGTTGGAAACAAGAAGATATTCCTCATGTTCCTGGACATGCTGACCAGTCCTATGCAATAGGGTTTCTTACTTTCCCGTTTATTTATTGTTCAGAACCACTCCATTGAATAGTATATGCTTGAAAAGAAACAGTCAATCTCCGCATATTCTGTTGCGTTTCCAATAAAGCAAGGAGCGTATGCCGAGACTTATAGAGTTAAGGATTCTGCCGGGAAGAACTATTTCCTGAAGCTATTCGATTGTGCTAAATTGAGTAAAAATCAGTTTACGCAAGATGGGGACATTATCGAGATTGAGGTTTCAAAACAATTAAAACACCCAAATCTATCTTCTTATCATGATTCTGGAGATGTGATTATAAACGGCAGACAGAAGTCTTTCGTGGTCTATGATTTTATCAGCGGAGAGACGGTTGCCGAAAAAGTTACGCGAGCACAACGTTGTAGTGTATACGAAGCCAAAGATATCATCGTTGGAGTATTGGATGGTATAAAGTATTTACATGGACTGACGAATCCGATCATTCACAACGAGTTAACTATTCAAAATGTAATGTTGGACCTCGCCCACGAGACGACTTTCCCCAAGATTATTGATTTTGGCTATGCTCGTTTCCTGAATCAAGGAAGACGGTCTTTCAATAAAGATGGATTAAATCCTTTCTACATGGCTCCTGAAGCATTCAATGGTGTCTTCTCCATTCAAACAGATCTGTATATGGTCGGAGCCATGCTATATCACCTTCTTTTCGGTTTACCTCCTTTCTTTTTTGACGTTTCGAAGTATAAAAATGATAGAGAGTCACTCGAAGAAGCTATCATTGCGGAAAAGAAACGGGCATTGCGAATCCCGAATACAGGGAAGAAGGAGAACTATATTGATCTTATCCCCATTATTCAGAAAGCTTTGTCTACGGATGCAGAAGAGCGGTTCCAAAGCGCTGATGAATTCATCAAAGCAATCAACGGGGAGATTAAGTTGCAATACATCAATAAGAGTCACGACGCGTCCCTGAATGGTCATAGTTCTCCGGAAAGAAAGAATGGTAATGGATTCGCTGATGTCGCTGGAATGACCGAACTTAAGGAGCAACTTCAGTCTGATGTTATTGATTTGCTTCAAAATCCAGAACAAGCAAAGGCCTTAGGTTTGCACGTCCCTAACGGTCTTCTCTTTTACGGTCCTCCTGGTTGTGGGAAAACATATTTTGCGGAAAAGTTTGCCGAAGAGTTGGGATGCAACTATCAGTATATTAAATGTTCAGACGTCGCTTCTCCGTATATTCATGGAGGACAGGAGAAGATTGCTGCTGTTTTTAACGAAGCGCGAGAGAAAGCACCTACAATCCTTTTCTTTGATGAGATTGAAGCTATGATTAAGGACCGAAGCAAACATACAAATGTTAGCGAAGCCGGTGAAGTTAATGAGTTCTTGGCTCAATTGAACAATTGTGGGCAGGATGGCGTTATTGTGATAGGTGCCACAAATAAACCGACAGAGATTGATGAGGCTGCCTTGAGGGCTGGCAGACTTGAGTATAAGTATTATATCCCACAACCGGATTTTGAGACAAGAAAAGAACTCTTTCGTATTAATTTGAGAAACAGGAGGACAGATTTCGGAATAGACTACGATAAATTAGCTCAACTTACCGAGAACTATGTTTCAGCAGATATAAGGCTCATTGTAGACACTGCAGCTCGTCTTGTATTCAGACGCCATTTGGATTGTATTTCAATGGTCATACTCGAAGAGGCGATAACTCAGTCTAAACCGAGTATTACATTGGAAATGATTAAGAAACATGAGGCAATTAGGGATGAGTTTGAAGGCAACAAACCTATTGAGCCCACCAGACGCAAAATAGGGTTCTAATTATGGGTAGGATAGGATTTAGACTAAAAATGCTTCTGTCAAGATTATTACGAAGCATCAGTTTCTCAACCGACAAATATGCGGATCGGCTGAATCCAAATACTGAGTTGACCAGAAAGTATTCCGGGAGCAGTTCTATTGAGGATTATATTCAGGAAGGCATTCTTAACAAATCATCAAATCAAAAGTATTCAAAGAGTTCAGATAAAAGACCTTTACCGAGATGGATTATCAGAGCCCTCATTCTTCTTGGTATCCTTGTTGGTTGCTTGGTTTTATTTGAGTTAGGTTCCATTCTCTATACATCTGTTATCTACCCTAAAAAGACTGAAAAACAACATGAGCGCGAAATAAGTATCGGCTTCTCAAATATTTCAAAAGCAGATTCTATCGCTATGGTACTTTTTAAGTATGAACTGAAGAATAACCATTGGCCTGGGGGACACCATAGTGAATTTCATGATATCATTCGTGATGAATATGGTAGATGCAGATTTAATCACGTTCAGAAAGGGATCGAACTGCTAAAGTATGCGGCCGAACACGGGGATCCACATGCGCAGTTTAGGTTGGCTTGCTATTATAGTGGGGGCGATTATAGAACTCAAGAAGGTGATTTTTCGTGGAATGATCGAACAATGGATGGAGAAACTGTGGATGAGGTTCGATCTTCCTATTGGTTCCTACAAGCTGCTGAGCAAGGGCATGGTACGGCGATGAATAATCTTGCACTTCACTATCTTAATGGGCAAGGTGTCCCAAAAGATATAAGAAAATATCATGAGTGGTTGCTAAAATCTGCAGAAAGTGGGAATCGATACGGATTATTGAATCTAGGGGATGTTTACCGGGATGGATTAAAAGTGGAGTCTGGAAGCCACCAAGAATATACTGGCTATCACTATGATTTTGATTATGAAGGCGCCCATAAAATCAAAGAGTACAAGACCGTAATAGACTATGAGACGTTGGTTGAGCCCGATATTGAGAAGGCAAAGTACTATTGGGGGGAATCTGCAAAGAGAGGAAATGAAGATGCTAAAAAGCGACTTGAAACTATCTATTAACAATTGACATATGGAACGGAATGAATTATACTTAAAGACAGCTTTTTGCTGTATGGCATGCGATGGTACTATCGCTCCAGAAGAACTGTCCCTACTTAAGAGTATGGTAACGGATGACAATCTGTTCAAAGGATTAGATATACAGGGTGTTATCAATGCTTATGTATCATCAATAAACCAGGAAGGCGAGTTGTTCCTTCATCATTATTTGGATGAGGTTAAAGATGCAAACCTTGATGATGAAAGCGCATTGAAACTCATCAAAATTGCGATTGAAACTATTGAAGTCGATAATCAAATTGAATACTCGGAGATTAGTTTCTTCAAGAAGATTCGTAAGATGCTAGCAGTAAGCGACGAGTCGATTCTTGAAGTTATGCCGGATAAAGAAGATTACTTGCTTCCTGATATCGAATCCAATGACACTTTTGATTGGAGTTATTCCTTTGAATCAATTCATTTCCCTGAGACAAAGGCATAGTTGCCTTTGTTGACTTTATACTGAGCCGGTATTGATGTAAATTACAATATCTACGAGCCGATTCTGATTATGATTTGGGTGTTTATCGTTCCCATAGCTTTGCTTCTTATCGGGCTTGCTGATCTTCCAACGGGATACTATACTTTAGTCCGCATCGTCGTATGCCTTGTAAGCGCACTATCTTGTTATTGGAGCTATAAAAGTGATGACAGAGTTGGGGTTGCCGCTGTTACCTTCGGCCTACTTGCTCTGTTATTCAATCCTATAATACCCATCTATCTTCACGATAAAGAAGTCTGGACGGTAATTGATATCGCAGCTGCCTTATTGTTGGGAGCCAGGTATTTTACTTTGAGGAAACAGTTGAAAGAGGAATGATCGGTATTTCAAGATTTCACGTTTTAGGAATCCTGTTGGCATTATGCTTTACGGGATTTCTTTGTTCCTGTGGTCAAAAGCAGAGAAAAACTAATAAACTTACGGATCTGATGATGGCTACAGTAGAAGTAATGGCTGATCCGAGTTCTACTTGGCAGCAGATTGAAGAAATTACTGATTCTCTTGCAATTTCGCTTTGCGAAGCTACAGATAATGAAAAAGATTTTGCGCAACGACTTGTGGCTCAACAGATCTCTTTGATGATGATTGGTCAAATCACTGACAAAGCAGATGAGTTTAGGGCATCAGGAAAGGAGCTATCAGAACTTGGATTTTTTTTGATAGTTAAAAAGCTAATGTATCCTGCATGCCGCTGGTATTACAGTGACGATGAGAGGCTACCTAATATCTGGAAAGACTTGTATTATCGTTCAAATAAAGATGCTGTTGAGCCGGTTGATTCATACTTCCATCTACTTGTCACTTTACCAACGACCGATAATCCCAGTCCGTCATTTCATATCTTCTTCCCGGATTCGGCCGAAGACAATCCCAGATTAGTGTTTATGAAACGAGGAGAAGAAAAGGGGCCGGTAGATGAATTTGACATTCGGGATCAACTTGTTCTGACTGATTATACAAAGAAAGACGAAGTGGAAGTGGGGTATCCTATGCACTCTGTTGCTGACGAGTCATTCGTGAAGAGATTGTTAGAAAACGATATTCTTTATATACTATTCCAAAGCTCAGAAGCTCCATCAGGAGAAGCTGGTGAAAATGAGATTGCACGAGTTGAATTAGGAGAGTTTCAGAGCCTTTGGCAAAAACACATTAAAAAATGAGAAGACTCATCCTCACGGCAGCATCGCTATTAGTAATAGTCTCATGTGGTAGCAAGAGGACCACGTATTCGGATTTGTTGGCTGATATCCCTTTTGTTGTCGCTCAATTAGACTCTGCTGTCAATGCCATGTACGGTTGGGAACCACGCGACTCAACGTATGATTCATCTGTGGATACGTTGGTTGCGGATATAATGACGAGATATGATCCAGAATCACTTGCTGGCCAAGACGCCAACTCTGTTATGCCAGCTATTCGGCAAGGTGCCTATGACGACGCGAGAGAGACATGGGCCACTTTCAAGTCTTTATGTGACCAAGGGAAATATGAGCAAGCCTTAGATTTTTATTTGGCCGACAAAGAGAATGGCGATGGTTCAAATGCTGGCGATTTTCTGGTACATCTGAAACATTCCACGTATCGATATCAATTCTTCTCAGATGTCCTACTTCCTTTAATGAGGGAGTTTCGTGGTGACACCTTCGCCGTCGATAAGTATATCGATATCTTATATTTAGAAAAGGCCATGGAGGATGCGTCAATAGCGATGCACGAAGGGGATGCGGATTATATCCCTGAAGTGTACCCTATAGTTGTAAAGGATCTTGGATTCGCACTTGCAACATCAGGAAAGATGGAAGAAGCCCTTGAGCTGTCCGGAGACTTGATAGAAGCTGCTTATTCCATAACAGGCAGTGAAATCTATGCTAATTTTATTGGGACTCAGTATGGATCACAACTGTATGAACAGAAGGGAGATAAGAAAACAGCTATTACCATCTGGGAAGGTCTTAAACAATACCTGGATGAGTATAAAGACGATTTTAATCCGAAGGATCTAGAGGTCTTTCTTCCAAGAATTGATAATGAGATTGAATCTCTCTCCACAAAATAGAATTGCAGATAGAATCGGTGTCAATTCATCCCTTGTGCGAACTACGCGGTAAGTTCTTGGTACAGCTTAAAGAGGCGAGCGACAAGCTCGCTCTCAGTAGCGTCTTTTGGGAAACCGTAAGCCTCTAGAACGGCGGCATCGTTAGCACGGTGGGCTTTCATCAGATCCGGGAAGACGATAAGGTTGCCGTACAAGTCGGCCATTGACGCATCAGGATATGCCTGACGGGCGTCCAGTATCGCCTGTGCAGTTCCTTCAATCCTTGCCCTCTGTTCGTCTGACACATCTGGCCAAGGGAAATTGTTATAGACAATCTTGATGGAGTAGTCGTAATCGCTTTTTAGCCTCCCACAAACCACTCTCATCCAGGCCATATGAACAGATGAATTCAGGATACCGAAATGGTACAGGGACGCATCTGGCATCAGGCGCACTTTGTTGCTACAAAGTACGCTATCGTCCATATAGCCCATAGGCACATAGCGTCTTCTCTGAGAAGAAACCTCCGGAATGACAATATAATGCCCTTTCGGCATATTTTCGGTCTGGAACCGAGTAGGACGGTCAGCAAGCTTTATTGTAGATGTCCTGGAGCTGGATAGGCGGAATTCCCGGACGTTCTCAATCCGCTTCATACATTCCGGAAGTTTTATCAAGTCCATCGGATTGGCATCACCCAACCAAAGGCACCATCTGGGCCGACGATTTATAAACTCATCAGAACCGTACCAACGCTTGAAGTACTTCTCTGAGCCGGGTTCTTTTTGGACAAACTCCTCCTTCTCGTCATCCTTGAAAAGATAGTTGCCTCCGTCAATGGGCTGGTTTCCCATACCAATTTCAGGAACATGACAGATGGGTGTGTTTCGATTATCTATGAACACATTGGCTGCATCCACGAGATATCCGTTAATATTGGAAGCAACTATAACATCGTTCCCGTCAAAGATTCTTCGCTTGCGCTCAGAATGACAAAGGGAGAAGCCAACAATAACACAATGCACATGAGCCTTTTGGCTGGCTTCGCTATCCCAGATAAAGGTCCTCCAGGCAAAGTCGATATGAATGCCAACCTCCATCAACGGCCTCCAGAGATTAGCCACCTGTTCGCCCTGGGTGATGGAGTTGGTGGAGACGAGCGCTGCGTGAATCTGCGGATTGATTTGCATCATCTCCAGCGACTTTTTATACCAGCCGGTCACATAGTCCATATTGCCGATATTCTTCCACTTTGCGCCAAAGACGGATATCAAATCGTCTTTCTGCTCGGCCGACATAATACGGGCACCCAGGAACGGAGGATTACCCATGATGTAATTCAACTCTGCAGCCGGAATTACCTCGTTCCAGTCCATTCGGAGAGCATTGCCCTCATGAATGTTGGTGTAGGTCTTCAACGGCAGGGGATCAAGCGCGAATCCGACAATCTCATCCGTTTCCTGCATCATCTGGGACTCAGCTATCCAAAGAGCCGTCTGGGCTACGGAACAGGCGAAATCATTGATTTCAATGCCGTAGAACTGGTTGATAGAAACCTTAATGGGGTCGGCCAGTTCGCCAATCACACGGTTATCGCCATAGATAATACGCAGTGCATCGTTCTCCAAACGCCGGAGAGAGGTGTAGGATTCCGTCAGGAAGTTACCGGATCCACAGGCCGGGTCAAAGAAAGAAAGACCGGCAATCTTGTTCTGGAAGGAGAATGCTTTCTCCCGCTTGGTCTTGGCCACGGTGATGGCCTTGATGTTGGACAGTTCCGCTTTCAGATCATCCAGGAACAACGGGTCAATGACCTTGTGAATGTTCTCTATGGAAGTGTAATGCATCCCTCCGGCCCGGCGGGTTTCTGGATTTAAGGTGGACTCGAACACGGCGCCGAAGATGGTTGGACTAATCAGAGACCAGTCGAAATCATCCGAGGCCCGCTGGAGAATCAGCGTCCGGATTTCTTCATTGATACGGGGTATCTCGATCTCTCCGGCAAACATACCGCCATTGACATAAGGGAAGGCCAGAAGGCCCTCATCCTCATACGGGTCGCGGTCCTCAATCATCGTGTCCAGCATCCGGAAGAGCTTGATCAACTGTTCACGGAACTGCGGGGCGGGGAACTGGAACATGTAATCGTGAAACATGTTCTTGCTCCCGAATATGCCGGCATCTTCTGCATAGAGGCAGAAAACCAGGCGCACACATAGCTTATTGAGGCTCCTCTGGGATTCGAGGTTGGACGGGTCTCGATACTGAGCCAGCAACTTGTCATAGAGGACGCCGACGATCTCACCGGCCTGGATGCTGACTTCCAGCTCTTTCTTGATGTGAGCGTTGGTGTCATCGACCAGGAAGGAAAGCCGGTGATACTCCTTCTCCAGATCCGCGAGTTGAATGACCTCGGGGGCATCTGTCGGATGCTCCATGTCGTGAACTTCGAAGGTGGTGAAGTTGCAGGCTACAATCCAGCGGGGGTTCATTGTGTGTGGCAAACCGGCGGCATAGCGGCGGGCCTGCTGGTAGGGAGTCAGTTCGGAACCGTCTGACTGGCGGGACTTTGCGTTCAGATCTACGTGGGAACCTTTCTGCTCGATGAGGACCTTCGTGGCCGGGATATAGGCGTCAATGAAGTCGGATCCCTTCTCCTTCGTGATCGTCTTGACTGGAAGCTCGAAGGCCATCATGGCCATCGGGTTGGTCACACCGAAAACGTCCTGAAGGAGGGAAAGCCAGAAACGCTGGGTTTCACCCTTTTCGTAGCCTTTTCCGGTCCATTCCTTCACGAATTCTTTGACGGCCTTGCGCCTTGCTGCATTGTCACTCATGGGTGCTTAACCTTGGTCAATCACACAAAGTTACTGCTTTTTGCGGATAATCCTGCGTGAAAATGAAGAAACGGAGCCTCAATCCAAGAGACTCCGTTTATAATGCGATCAGACCCCGTCCGGCTCGACATTCCCGTCAAGCATTTCATGCAAGTCGCCGGTTGGATGGCATCCGGAACCGGGTAGGCATTCTCGCCACACTCAAACTCCAGGAAGCGCACGGCGGCAGCATTAAGGAGGATTCCGATCACCGGGGCCGTCAAATTCTCTTGCCGGACCCCTCCATCTTATCCTGCTCTTCAGGAGTAAGATGAACTGCGGGCATTCCCGCTGCAAAAGTGTTTTGATATTGCGAATATAGCCATTTTGAGCGGATTATCGAAGCTTCGTGTAATAAATAATTGCAACGGTAACCATACAAGCGAACCAAGCGCCCAAAAAGATCAGGGAATACAGGATCCAGTCCCAAGTCCGCTTGGAGAGCCAGATGCCCTCACCGTATCTCTTCACATATTCCATGTCTTTAACGTGATTGTCAAACGCTTTCTTCTGGGCTTGAATCCACTGCTTGAAAGCCATCATCTGGACTACGATGAAACCGGCCATGATGGCCTTTTCCTCTTCAAGGTGAGCCGTCAGGCGCGTCTTCTCAACTTCGACGAACCCATTATACAAGGTTTGAATTTGCTGGATGGCATTGTCGCTGAGTTGGGCCGTGAATTGCAGCCTCGCATCCTTCGGCGCGTTCTCCACCAGCGAATCGAGGGCGGGCTGGATCTTGTCAGCACTATTGGTCAAAGAGGTCGTGGCCGTTTCTATCTTCGTGGCCACCGTCTCCGCGTCCTTTATGGCTTGTTCGACCCGGGTGAGGGAGCCGTTCACGCTCTCCAGGTACTGGTCCAGCTGCTCCTTCTTCTGCTGCAATTCTTCCGTCTTGCTGATGTTTCCCAGCTCGATATCGATATCATCGAGGCCGGAGGATTTGGGGTGTGTGCTATTGCTCATATGCGTGTCTTTTTATCGGTTTATCGATGCCATCCTCTTCTGGGAGGACGGACGTGAAGCTGCTGGGCGCGTTCCAGGCAGCGCTTGGCGTATGCCATGTCGTTCTCATCATCCTTCTTCTTGCCCCAGTCGTCGGTAGCGGAGCTGCCCGCACCGCCGCAGTTGTCGGCGATGGTCGTGGCCCCGTCGACGTATCCGGCGAAAAGAAGCATGGCCGTCTGAATGATATGATGCGGCTGCGAATCGGCCGCGTTCTCCGGAACGGCCGCATTCTCCTTGAAGAAATTGTACACCGTTTCGGGAACCTCGACGGGATACTCCCTGTATCCGACGGAGATCGTCTGGCGGACATTGATCGGGATTGCGGGCTTGACCGGCTTCTTCTCTTCTTCCGGCTTCGGCTGGGGATACTTCTTCGTCTTGGGTGCGACAGGCAGGGGGGTCTCGGCCTGGCGGACCGGCTGCCACTTGAACTCCTTCTCCGGATGGAGTTCCTTCCAGGTATCCTGGATCCGGGAGGGGGTGAGGTTCCTGTTCTTGCCGAGGATTGAGGACTTGAACCGGGAGTGGCCCCACAGGAGGGTGTAGCCGGTAATCTTGTCGTCGCTGTCGCGCCGGTATTCGATGCCGTAGCCGTGAGCCTTCAGATAGGCCTCATACGCCTCCCAGCTGAAGGAGTCCATCTCTTCCAGCGCGGACTTGCAGTCGAATGACAGGATCTTGATGTGACCTTCCCGGACCTCTTCGGGCTGTTCCCAGCGCCTTTCCTCGGAGACCCTGAAAGCGGCGATCATGGCCCGCTCGTGGATGCAGTGGTCGTCATTGACCTTGCCGTCCAGATCGACCCTGCTGGCGATGATATGGAGGTGCAGGATGCCGCTGGCGCTGTCCTCGTGGAGCATCGCGAAGTACTGGCTGTTCCGGAGGTTCGTGGATTTCGCGCTTTCCCGCTGGGCCATCCTGGAGAGGTCCACTGCGTCGAAGGCCTTGACGAAGTCGTCGGCGAGCTTGACCCAGTCATCCATCGTCCACCCAGCCGACTGCTCTCTGCTGGGGGAGACCTCGATCCGGATGGCGGTGTTCTTCAAGGGACGGTGGGCGTTCAGCTTCCCCCGGAATTTGAGCTGGGTAGCCTCCATCAGCTTCCACATGGTCGTGGGGTCCAGGTCCTTCGGAATCTTGTTCAACTTGACGAGCTGGGCCCTCCACTTATTGACTGAGTACCGTCCCATGTTTCCCCCATGCGATATCGCTCTTGCTTTAGCAATCATATCAGGTGCGTTATTCGGTTATTGTTTCATCTTCTTCAACAGGTTGTCCCAGTATCTCAGGACAGTCGTGACGGCCCGGACCCAGCGCTTCATGAAAGCAACGTCCTCGAAGATCTCCAGCTTCTCTTCCTTGGACTTTCCTTTGAGCGCGTTCCTGATGCCTACGAAATGCTGCCTCATCTCCTGGAGGCTCATATAGGCGTCGATTTCCCTGTCCGTAAGATGCTTCCTGGGACTGTGGCCCAGGGCGCATCTACGCATGTAGTCACTGACCGTAAGGCCGCATTCCTCGGCCTTGCGACGGATGGTTTCACTCTCTTCCCGAGTGACCCGCGTATCCAGGTGCATGGTGCGGCTGGGGCGGGGTTTGGTCACTTTCTTTTTCATCGCTGACAAACTTTGTTGGTCAGCCCCGAATGCGAGCCGGGGAGCATGCAAGCCGCCATTGGAGGACGGCAAGCGCAAGCTTGACCGTACGACATTGGCATTTCTCGCTATGGCGGTGTCGCGATTGGATCGCGGCACCTTACCGGCTGCTATAGCCGGAACTTCCCGGAACGGGCTTTCTGAGCCTTCCTGGTTTTACGTACAGCCGGGTCTGGAACCAGCCCGTGACGGACGGAGGGATCCGCTCGGACTCTCTCATCCTATCTTCACTTTCCCTTACTTCAAGAGCCTGATGCCTTAGCAGCAGGACGGTCTTCCGGTAAGGGACGGATTCTCCACGGTTGGGGAAATCCGCTTCCCGGGAAGGAAGTAAGGGAAGGGAAGAATACGGACTGGCCGACGCCCGGTAATCACTGATTGCCCTTCTTAATCTGTTTCTCAAAGAACTTGTTGTAAACGGTACGGTTCTCGAACCGCCAGTTCTTGATACAGTACACGGTGTGGACGCTTGTCCGGTTGTTCTGGACGGTTGAGATAAGCCCCAGCTCGTTCATCTGGTCCAGGAGCCTGGAAACCGTCTTACGGTCGCATTTCCACAGGTGGGAAAGTTCCACCTCGGACGCGACGAACTGACCGACTTTGAGCTGGGTGGAGAAGCCCTTAATAGAGTATTCCTCGTCGGCGGTCTTGACCAGTTCCAGCAGGGACACGAGTGCCTGCATCCGGTTGACTCCGTACTTGCTCGCGGCGAGGTAGTCTGCCTGACTCTTGTTCAGAATGAGTTGGTACGAAATAAGCTGTTCCATCATTGAATAGGGTTTGTGCGGAAGGGGAGTGTCCCAGCCGCGGGTTAATCTTTCTTGTTCTTCAAGCTCAGCCTCTCCATGTGACGCCGTGCTTCCTCTTCGATCTCTTCCGTGGAGAAGACGCGGTATTGGCGGATCCAGGTAAGGATGTCGGCCTTGTCGAAGAAGATCAGCTTCCCGTTCGGGCGGTAGAAGGGGATGGTCTGGTTGGAGGTCATCTTGTAGAGTGAACTCCGGGCGATCCCCATATACTGGGCCGCTTCCTGGAGGGTCAGGACCTCCTTGCCGGAATCGAACTTGTCTTCAAGGTTCCTGACTCTCTTTTCAAGCTCGGCAACATACTTGGCCAAGTCGCTGTCCATCTGGACGGATTTCTGCTGGGTCATGGGTGGAATTGTTTAGTCTGTTCTGGAATTCAGTTCAAGGAGTTTCTTCCGGGCCGCTTCCTGCAGCTCGGCTTCGGACATGACGCGGTTGCTGCGGATCCAGTCGAGCAGGACGCTCTTCTCGAAATAGATCAGCTTGCCCGCCGGTTTGTAGAAAGGAATCCGGTTCTCGTGGGTCATCTTGTAGAGCGTGCTCTTGGCGATACCCAGGAAACTGGCGGCTTCCTCCAGGTTCAGAACCTCCTTCGCAGAGTAGCAGAGGTTCTCCAGTGTCCGGACCCTCGACTGAAGGTCCGTGAACTTACGGTCGCCGTCCTGGACGGCTGGACTTTTCTTGCTTTCGTTCGCTTCTGTCATATGCACATTTTTTAAGAGTTGTCGTTTCGCATTGCTGCCGCAAAGATATATAATTATTCTTTAAATAAACAAGCGTATATTATTGTATTACAGTGTGTTAGAAGGATTGAAAACGCCTGTTTTGCCGACAATCCGATGGTGTCGACATGGCAAATCCGAGCGAGCTTTGACGGCAAAATGGATGTACAATGGAGCACCCCGAAACGTGGCATCCGGAGAGACCTTCCCGGCAGATAGTCCGGTGAGAAAGAAGAGGTGACAGACACGCCGGATGTACAATCCCGCCAGAAGGAACGTGGCAAAATGGACGGCAGATAGGGAAGTGCTGTCTTGTACAATGCGCAACCGTATGGATGGCAACACAGGAAATGGTTTGCCATCAAAATAAAGTTCGAAAAATTTTCAACTTTTTTCGTCCGGAGTATCAGAGTACCCGATTTGGAGTATCTTTCGCGGTATTCTGACCCTGGGGAACAGTGAGTTTCTTCGCTGGAGAACAGTCGATTCCTGCCCGGATTCTTGGTCAAGACGGGACAATTTCGTACCTTTGTAGCCGAAGGATGCAGAGGTAATCTGAACAGGGCATCCCGACAAGCAGCTCTTTGAATCGATAAATCTGATTTTTGTCCCGTTTTTGTCCCGTCGCTTTTTGGACAAGCGGAACAAATCGCTGCAAGTAATTGATTTACATAAGGTTCAAGACAATCCCAAAATTCAGCTAAGAGGATCCACCAGAACGGGCCCTGCGACCCGGTGAAGGTCGCATCCGTGAGGAACTGGTTCGTCTGGAAGATGACCTCGTCGATCTCTTCCTCCAGGAGGTTCACCCCAAGGTCTGATACGATGTCTGCCATGGCTTAGGGATTGGTTTGGTTAGACGTCTCCTTCCACCGGCCACGGGCCTCGGCGGCGATCTCCGCATTGCGGTTCGGCCGCTCGAGCGTGGCTTCGAGGTGGTCCTTCGTTCTCTCGCGGGAGTCCACGGTGACGATGTACGCGATGAGCGTGTTGTTCTTATCCGTGATGTCCCGGTAGATGGCCAGGTACTCCTTCTTCCGCTCGGCATTGGGCATGTAGGAGTTCCGGACGGCATTGACGGCCGTCTGGAAGAGATGGTAGCGCTCTTGCCAGAGTGTGAGGTCACCGGCGTTGCCGCCTACCTCCGTGAGCCTCGCGATGTTCCTGTTGAAGGCATCCAGGCGGGATTGGATCTTCGGCCCCTCGGCCTGCCAGGCGAGGTCCACCTGGCGGTCGGCCATGTTAAGGGCCTCTACCTCCGCACGCTTGGTGAGCGAGGTGTCGATCGTCTCGGAGATGCCCACCTGGACCGTGCCGTGCGCGGCCGCCTCGGAGCGGTAGCGGAGCTTGTTCGTCTCCGCCGCGTCCTGGTAATAGCGGTTGTGCACGACGCCGTAGAAGGCCCTCGGGGTGAGTTCCCCGACGCCGGTCTCCATGACCGTGACCTGATACATCTTGGTCTCGTCATGGTTGTAGGTCACGTACTGCGCCCTCGCGCTGAGCAGGGGGAGCAGGAAAGCAAGTATGATGAGTATGTTCCGTTTCATTGTCATTTCCGTTTTAGTAGTCCAGCCGTCCAGCGACCCTCCATCTGCCAAAGGCGTCCTCGACGATCTCCGGGATGGTCTTCGCCTGGTAGACCTGGGCCTTCCAGTAGCCGATCCTGACCTGGATATATCTCCATGTCTCGAAATAGGCCCTGTTCAGGTGCATCCGTATGTTGTCCAGCGACCGGTTGATGGACTCGATGATCAGCAGCAGTCCGGAGGCGCTGCAGGCAGCCGCCCCGGTCGCGTAGAGCACCAGGTCGCTGAAGGACCGGTAGATGCCCTGTCCCTCCTCGGAGAGCCGTTCCAGAAGGTTGCGGTTCACCGTGATGATGAGCATGTCCGTGCTGACGATGTCGCCCTGGCTGAGACACTTGTCCCAGAAGGCCGTCAGCATGACCTTGTAATCCTCGATCCGCTGCTTGAACGTCTCGTAGGTGTCGTAGGTGTTCAGGGACGTGCGCAGGGTCTGGTACATGATGTCGATCACGTCGAAGGCCCGGGTGTACTTGTCCAGCTCGACGTTGATCTCCTTGTAGGTGACGTTCGCGTCCCGGCTGTAGCCGTGCAGCAGGGTGTTCGCCTGCTCGAGGGTTGCCCGGGCTAGCAGGAGGCTCCGCTGGTCCTTGTGGTCGGCGATGTACGCCTCGATGGACGGTACGTCGAAGCTCCACTGCGCCAGCGCGTGCATGGGCAGCAGAAGCATCAGGGAGAGTATGGTCAGGATCCGTCTCATGGCACGTCAGTCTCTTCGTCGTCTTCGTCACGCAGGTAGGCATTCTTGATCCAGCGCTTCCTGCACTCTTCCACGATGGTCATCCGACGTCCCTCGTCGGCATTGACGTAGGGCGCGATGTCCTTCAGCAC
>JAEEGF011642543.1_pt1 | contig 22035 bp, 10 predicted proteins | sample 9134171 | NCBI WGS metagenome assembly JAEEGF01 (sample SAMN16246542, study PRJNA631951) | gut metagenome | biome: gut microbiome; feature: rumen; material: AP-attached | host: Bos | place: Iran: Karaj | collected 2018-10 | reverse complement strand
ATGAACATGATGATGATGCTCATTAGCGACGAGATTAGGTAGTAGTAGTTCAGACCGCTGGAGTAACCGTTGAGGGTGAAGAGGAAGAGCACGGGCATGAGGTACATCGTCCACTTCAACATCTTCTGCGAACTCTGGTCCTGTCCGGCGGTGGGTTGCATCTTCATGCTAATGATGGTATTGAGGATGTTCACCACGCAGAAGAGGAGGCAGAAGATGGAGATATGGTCGCCGAAGAGAGGTATGCGTCCAGGCCACGAGAGGATGTCGTCATAGGCGCTGAGGTCGCTGGCCCAGAGGAAACGTTCCTGACGCAGCTCGATGGCATTGGGGATGAAGAAGAACAGGGCCATCCAAACGGGCATCTGGATAATCATGGGCAAGCAGCCGCCCATAGGGCTGACGCCGTATTTGCTATAAACCTGCATCTGCTCCTGCTGCATTTGCATGGAGTCGGCGGGGTCGGGGTACTTCTCCTTTATTTCGTCGAGATGAGGCTTGAGGGCGCGCATCTTGGCCGACGACATGAACTGCTTACGGGTGAAAGGCAGGACAACCATTTTCACAATGAAGGTGAGCAACAGCAGCACGATGCCCATGTTCATGCCCCAGCGTGTGAGGAAGTCGAAGAGGGGTACGATGATGTAGCGGTTGACCAGTCGCACCACGGGCCAACCCATATAGACAAGCTTGTCGAGTTGAAGGTTCTCGCCGTTGGTGGAGAGTTTGCCCGCAGCCTTGAGCGTCTTGAAGTGGTTGGGGCCGATGTAGAACTGGAAGCGTGAGGGCTGGGCACCCGTGGGGTCGAAGGCCGTGCTCATCTGTGACTCCATGTACTTTATGTAGAAGTTGGGTATGGTGTCCGTATCGGTGTAGCGTGTGCTGGTGGGGGTGTTTTCGCGATAGAGGGCGCTTGTAAGGCGGGCGTTTGTGAAAGTTTGCTCAGCCGCGAGGACGGTGCTGAAGAACTGGTTCTTGTAGGCAATCCAATCGACGGAGGGAAACTCGACAGTCTTGGACAGCGATTTCGATCTGCTCGGCTCAGTGATGTGACCTGGGTTGCGCCCTGTCTCACGGTAGGAGAGGTAGGTGTAACGCTGCTCGAACGAGTAGCCCTTTTCCTGATGACGCATGCGCTGGCTGAGGCGGACGCCCATCTGGTTCATCTGCGAGGGGAAGAAGTTCTGCATGCCCGTTGCCTGCACAGTGAGGTAGAGGGTGTAGTAGTTGGGGAGCAGGCGATAGGTGAAGTCGAGGTAACCGGCGCCGTTGGTGTTAAGGCGTAGCGTGAGGGTGCTATCCGTTTGGCTGACGAGTTGGAAGAAACGGTCAGCCGTATTGATGTTCTCTACTTTACCATCAAGCAAGAAAGCGGTCTTTCGGTCGGTTTTATCGAAAAGAACGATGGGGTTGCCCTGCTGGTCGTTATAATCAGCGAGTGTGGCGCCGACAATAGCTGCACCCTTATTGCTGATGTTGACGCTGAGCTGGCTGTTGCGGAGGGTAAAGAGCTGTTCTTCACCCACTGCGGTGCCGTAGAGGGCACTGGCGGTGTCGTTCATCTGTTCAACAAAACGAGCCTGCTCTGCGATGGCTTCGGCAGCTGCTTTTTCGATTTCAATATTGCGAAGGCTGTCCTGAACATGGGCGAAACGCTGTTGCTCGGCGAGCTTTTCTGCTGACGGCTTGTTGAGGAAAAAGAATCCCACCATTACTGCAAAGATGAGAACCCATCCGATAATTGAACTTTTACGTGTATCCATCTAAACTTATCTGATTTCTATTTATAGTTTCTAATTTTTCTTAACTGGTTCTGTGGTAAGCCCAATACCAAGCTTTTTGAATATCTTTCGGTCGACTTCGCTGACCATGACTGTGACGTGAACCTGACAGCCATTCAGCAAGGGGAGACAACCGAGGGCGCGACGGCAACTGTCGTCGTGTAAGCTTAGGATGGAGAGTGCCACGAGTACCTCGTCCGTATGCAGACGCGGATTCCGTCCATGAAGGTAGTTTACCTTCGTGTTCTGGATGGGCTCAATCATCTCCTGCGGGATGAGTTTCACGTCGTGGTCGATGCCGGCAAGATGCTTGGTGGCATTGAGGATAAGGGCTGCGCAGGGACCCAGCAGGGCACTGGTTTCGGCAGTAATGAGCGTACCGTCAGCCAGCTCGATAGCTGCAGAAGGTACTCCGGAGCGCTCTTTACGTTCACGGGCGGCGACGACGGGCTTACGGTCGTTGATGCTGATTTTGGCTTGTTTCATCAGCAGCACAATCTTGTTGACCTCGCTTTCTGTGCCGTTTCCATCAGCCAGACGACAGAGAGCTGTGTAATAGCGACGGATGATTTCGGCATAAGAGGCCTCACAACATACGTCATCATTGGAGATGCAGTTGCCCACCATGTTAACGCCCATATCCGTAGGCGATTTGTAGGGGCTCTCCCCATAAATGGCTTCGAAGATGGCATTCAGCACGGGGAATATCTCAATGTCGCGATTGTAGTTGACGGTGGTTTGGCCGTAAGCTTCCAGATGGAACGGGTCAATCATATTCACGTCGTTCAGATCTGCCGTTGCTGCCTCGTAAGCAATGTTGACGGGATGCTTAAGGGGCAGGTTCCATACGGGGAACGTCTCGAACTTTGCATAGCCAGCCTTCACCCCACGCTTATGCTCCTGATAGAGTTGGCTAAGGCAGACTGCCATTTTGCCGCTGCCCGGACCTGGGGCGGTAACAACCACCAGCGGACGGGTGGTTTCCACATAATCGTTTTTGCCGAAGCCTTCGTCGGAGTCGATGAGGGTGATATTGGTGGGGTAGCCCTCAATGATATAATGGTAGTAGACCTTGATACCGAGTCGTTCGAGTCGGGCTCGGAAAGAGGCGGCACTGCTCTGGCCATTATAATGGGTGATGACAACGGCACTTACCAGCAAGCCTCGGCTGATGAATTCGTCGCGCAGTCGCAGCACATCGACGTCGTAGGTGATGCCCAGGTCGTTGCGCACTTTGTTCTCTTCAATATCGACGGCGCTGATGACGATAATGATTTCGGCATCGTCGCGCAGCTGCATCAGCATACGTAGTTTGCTGTCTGGCTGGAAGCCGGGCAGCACACGGCTGGCGTGATAGTCGTCGAACAGCTTTCCACCAAACTCCATGTAGAGCTTGTTGCCGAACTGAGAGATTCGCTCCTTGATGTGCTCCGACTGGATGCGGAGGTATTTTTCGTTGTCAAAACCGAGTTTCATAGGGGACGTTTTTTATTACAAGCTGCAAAGGTAGTAACTTTTTCGCCAATTTTTGCAGGGTAAAAGAAATTTTTTACTACTTTTGCGCCAAGAAATTTCAAATGAACCGTTAAATCATTAACAACATAAACTCAATTCTTGACTATATTATATAATAAGGAATATGAAAAGGCAAAAACTTATCTCCCTAATCTTCATCGTGACGATTCTGGTGCCTCATTTAATCTTTGCGGCTCCAACGGACGATGACACTCGTGTCGGTGGCTCGTTGGCCACGGATTCGGCATTGATAGATGCAATTGCATCCTTGCGTAAAGATGTGGGCAAGAAAATGACAGAGGATTCATTCCTTGTCGCAAAGTATAATATGATTGTGTCGCGACTGATAGAGACTCACCGTCTGCCGCCCCCTGATTCTATTCCCGATGTGGAGGACATCAATCCTATCCTTTTCCGTCTCATTGCCCCTCCGACGCTTTATACCTCGCCTATGAAGAGGGCGTTGGCATACGCAGGCGATTCAACTTCTTCAGACAACAGCTTGCCTGCTGATGTTGACCTGCCTGGAACAAAGGACTTGGAACTGCTGGACGAACTTGACCATTTGTTGCTGCTCACCTACCTGAAAAATCCTGAAAAGGTAAAGCAGACGGAGGAACGACTGATGGAGAATGCAAGCGTTTCAGAGGAAACCATGAAGAAGTCAGCCGATAATGCTGCGCTGAATGTCCCGACGGGTGAAACGATACTGGCTCCTGTCACTGCCGCTAATTCTGATATGGTGGTTAAAAAACCGAACTTCTGGAAAACAGGTGGCTCCATGTCCAATCAGTGGGCCGAGAACTATTTCTCGACGAACTGGTATCAGGGTGGAACTTCCAACCTCACCATCCTGTCGCTTCTGACGCTTGATGCTAACTACAATGACAAGCAGAAGGTGACGTGGAATAATCGTTTAGAGGCCAAGGTCGGTTTCTACATGAACAATTTCTACAAATCCGAAGAGGAAGGACGCACCAAGATACAATCCAACACCGACCTCCTTCGTTTTACATCGACACTGAAACTCAAGGCCATCCGCAACTGGAACTATTCGGCTCAGCTTTTGGCTTACACTCAGATGATGAATATGTACAATGGTGATGAGACGCTTAAATCAACCTTCCTTTCTCCCTCCTATGGGCAGTTTTCGCTGGGTATGGATTGGGCCAAGACTTTCAAGAAGGGAAGTAGCCTTTCCATCAACATCGGTGCTATCACTTACAACTTCCGTTACGTTATGAACGACTCCGTACTCCTTAAAAGCGGATATATCCCCAAAGAACTTCGTAAACAAGAAGAGCGGAAAGGAATAACGGAGGCCACGTACCATCATTTCTATCGCGACTACGGTACAAAGGTTACTATCGATTTCACCTGGCCTATCTCAAAAAGCATTTCTTACAAGACTCGATTCTTCTACTATACGCCGTTCAATGCAGGCAATTCGGGACATCATTACGTGCAATCTGAGTGGGAAAATACATTTAATTTCCAGTTCAGCAAATACCTGTCTGCAACACTCTTCTTCCATACTCGTTTCGACGACAGTCGCCCGAAGGATGAGAAATTCGGACACCTCATGTTCAAGGAGTACTTGACCTTGGGCTTCAACTATTCTTGGTAATTATTCATTCCTCATTCCTCATTCCTACAATAATGCCTTCTCCTGCAGACGACAAGAAGATTATCTTCAGTATGGTAGGTGTTTCAAAAACCTACCCAGGAAGTAATAAAACCATACTTAAAGACATCTACCTGAGCTTTTTCTATGGTGCCAAAATAGGCATCATTGGCTTAAACGGCGCGGGAAAATCAACCCTGATGAAGATTATCGCCGGCTTGGAGAAAAGCTATCAAGGGCAGGTGGTCTTTTCCCCAGGATATAGTGTCGGCTATCTACCCCAGGATCCTCAGCTTGACCCTTCGAAGACAGTCAAAGAGGTCGTTCTGGAGGGTGTAAAACCCGTGACGGATGCACTTGCGGAGTACGAGGAAATCAATCAGAAGTTTGGTCTTCCCGAATATTATGAGGATGAGGACAAGATGAACCAGCTCTTCGCACGGCAAGGCGAGTTGCAGGACATCATTGACAGCACCGATGCTTGGAACCTTGACAGCAAGCTGGAGCGGGCAATGGACGCTCTTCGCTGTCCGCCTGCCGACCAGCCCATCAACACGTTGAGTGGTGGTGAACGCCGTCGCGTGGCACTCTGCCGTCTGCTTTTGCAGAAGCCTGATGTGCTGCTGCTTGACGAGCCGACCAACCACTTGGATGCCGAGAGCATCGACTGGCTCGAACAACACCTGACACAATACGAGGGCACGGTCATTGCCGTCACGCACGACCGTTACTTCCTTGATGATGTGGCCGGCTGGATTCTTGAACTCGACCGCGGCGAAGGCATTCCCTGGCAAGGCAACTACTCCTCATGGCTCGAGCAGAAGACCAAGCGCATGGAGCAGGAAGAAAAGGTGGCAAGCAAGCGCCGCAAGACGTTGGAACGCGAGCTTGAATGGGTTCGCATGTCGCCCAAGGCACGTCAGGCAAAGGGTAAGGCCCGACTGAACAGCTACGACAAGCTCCTCAACGAAGAACAGAAGGAGCGCGAGGAGAAGCTCGAGATATTCATCCCCAACGGACCGCGACTGGGCAACAAGGTCATCGAGGCACATGGTGTCTGCAAGGCTTTCGGCGAGAAATTGCTCATCAAAGACCTCGACTTCATGCTGCCGCCAGGTGGCATCGTGGGTGTAATCGGGCCGAACGGTGCAGGCAAGACAACCCTCTTCCGCATGATAATGGGACTGGAGAAGCCCGATGCCGGAACATTCGAGGTGGGCGAAACCGTCAAGATATCCTATGTGGACCAGAGCCACGCAGACATCAAACCGGAGTTGTCCGTCTATCAGGTCATCAGCCAAGGCAATGAGCTGATGCGTTTAGGTGGGCGTGATATCAACTGCCGCGCATATTTGAGCCGCTTTAACTTCAGTGGCGCTGACCAAGAAAAGAAATGTGGCGTGTTGTCGGGTGGCGAACGAAATCGTCTGCATCTTGCTATGGCACTCAAACAGGAAGGCAACGTGCTGTTGCTCGACGAGCCGACCAACGACATCGATGTCAACACATTGCGTGCCTTGGAGGAAGGCCTCGAGAACTTTGCTGGCTGTGCTGTTGTCATCAGCCACGACCGCTGGTTCCTCGACCGCATATGCACGCATATCCTTGCCTACGAGGGCGATGGAAGCGTCTTCTACTTCGAAGGCAGCTACACTGACTATGAAGCGAACAAACTCAAGCGACTTGGACTGGAAGAACCCAAAAGAATACGATACAGAAAGTTGATGGAAGATTAAGACAAATGATTGTTATTCAGGATAAAGAATATGGCGGTGAAAGACCACTTTACAAGTTGCATGATGCGCGGCTTGAGCGCGTGACCATACACCTTGGCGAATCGAGCATTAAAGAAAGTGGCAACATCGAAGCCTACGATTGCACGTTCCAAGGTAAATATGTCTTTTGGGAGTGTCGTTGTTTCCTTGCCCACAACTGTCATTTCGAGGAATCGGCACGCTCTTCGCTTTGGTACAGCGAGAACGGCAAACTGACTCATTGCCTAGTGGATGCGCCAAAAATGTTTCGTCGTATGCAAGGAATTGATCTTCGTGACTGCCAATTCACCAATGCGCAAGAAACTTTGTGGGACTGTGACCAAGTCAGGATGCACAACTGCGAGATATTAAACGCCGACTACTTTGGCATGCGAACCGACAACATCCGTATCGACAACTTACATCTTGAAGGGAATTATGCCTTTCAGTATAGCAAGAATGTGGAGATAAAGAACTCACTGCTGAACAGCAAGGATGCGCTTTGGGACTGCGAGAATGTCACGATTACCGACTGTGAGATAAATGGCGAGTACCTCGGCTGGTATAGTCGCAACCTTACACTCATTCGCTGCCATATTACCGGAGAACAACCTTTATGCTATTGCGAGAACTTAGCTTTAGTAGATTGCACCTTCGGGGCCGACGCAAATCTTATGCTCGAGTACAGTACTGTCAAGGCAAGCATTAAGGGAAATGTCCATAGCATCAAGAACCCGACGAGCGGCAGCATCACTGTCGCAGGACATATAGGAGAACTAATCATCGACGAGAATCAGAAGGCACCCGCCGACTGCACCATCAATGAAATACACGCAGAGTAAAGACGCACTGCTCTCGCTCATACGAGAAGGCGGCAAGCTCGACTGGATTGCACAAGTCAAGCTTACCGCCTTGCTCAGTTTCCCCAGCATGATGGCACAGCTGGTGCACATTATGATGCAGTACATCGATGCAAGTATGGTGGGCAGTCTTGGCGCGAGTGCCAGCGCGAGCATCGGCTTGGTGAGTACCAGCATCTGGCTCTTCGGCAGCCTTTGTCATGCGGTCAGTGTGGGTTTTTATGTTCAAGTAGCACATAAGATAGGTGCCAACGACTTTGCCGGAGCCAGGGAGGTGTTGAGGCAAAGCTTCATGGCATGTATTCTTTTTGCACTGATGCTCAGTTGCGTTGGTGTTAGCATCAGCCACTATCTGCCTCATTGGCTAGGTGGAGGACCAGACATCTGCCACGATGCCAGTCTCTACTTCATGTTCTTCTCGATGTGCATACCTTTCTCGATGTTGAACTCGCTCTGTGCTGGTATGCTCCGTTGTAGCGGCAATATGCACATTCCGAGCATCTTGAATATTGGGCTTTGCTTGCTCGATGTCTTCTTCAACTGGTTGCTCATTTTCCCCACCCGCACTTATTTTGGCATCACAATACCAGGTGCAGGACTTGGTGTAGTAGGTGCTGTGTTGGGAACTGCCATTGCCTTCATCATCTGTTCTTCGCTGATGTGCTACTTCACTGTCATTCGAAGCAAAGAACTCTCTCTTCGTCAAGACAGCGGGACCTTCATCCCCCAGAAAAGCACATTGCGCGAAAGTTTTCATATCTCAGCACCTATAGCCGTGGAGCACGTCATTCTATGTGGCGCTCAAATTGTAAGTACAATTATTGTTGCACCACTTGGTACGATTGCAATTGCTGCCAATAGTTTTGGCATCACCGTCGAAGCACTCTGCTATATGCCAGGTTATGGAATTTCAGATGCAGCTACGACACTTGTAGGGCAAAGTCTAGGAGCAGGCAGGCGTTTTCTGGCTCGCAGTTTCGGACGTATAACCTTGAGTATGGGAATAACATTCATGACCCTGATGGCAGTGGTGATGTACTGCTGTTCGCCTGCCCTTATGAGCGTCATGACACCAGATTTGGATGTGCAAAAACTGACGGTACAGATCCTTCGCATAGAAGCCTTTGCTGAACCCATGTTTGCTGCCAGCATTGTCTGCTACGGCATCTTCGTTGGAGCACGTGACACATTGATTCCTTGTGCGATGAACTTAGGAAGCATGTGGATGGTGCGTATTGTTCTCGCTTTATTGCTTGTTTCCTCTATGGGACTGCAAGGCGTCTGGATTGCTATGGCAATAGAGTTGTGTTTCCGCGGCTTCATCTTCCTGATAAGATTCAACGGAAACAGTTGGCTAAAAAAGAGCTTGAAGTAAGATTGCTTATAAGTGCATCTTAGTGCCAGTACGGGCTTCTACCACGTTGACAATATAATCACCTAACCTTTCACATGAGTTGATAAGGTCCATGTAAATGGTGCCTATGCCGTATGTGTACTTGTGATTATTTATGTCGAAGATGTTTTGTGACTTCAACTGATCGCGATAATTGTTTATCTCGATTTCTGTGTTGTAACACCTATAAACGTCGAAGTAGTCTTTTCTGCCGTTCATCAGTTGGTTCATCTGTGTCAAAGCTTGATCGATGAGATTCATCATGGCATGCAGATGCTCGTATTGTTCTTCGGTAAAGTGCTCCTTCTTGCCTTGAACCTTCTGGTTAATGGTTTGTGCCATGTGGTAGCACGAATCGCCAATACTCTCAACCTCAGATATTTCGCGAAGCATGGCACGAATCTTTGCCTTCGTTTCGTCGCTGAGATGCGCATCACTCACTTGGTCAAGATATTCTGCAATACTTATTTCCATATTGTCTGCGATGTTCTCGTACTTCTCAATGCGATTGAAGAGCTTTGTGAACTTGTTCTGATCCTTTTCCGTAAGCAACTCGTGGACCATTCCAAACATGCGCTGAATGCGAACGCTGAAGGAAGAAATCTCCTTGTGTGCCTCGAGGACAGACAGTTCAGGCGTCTTCATGATACCTGATGTGATGAACCGCAAGCGGAAGTCCTCTTCCTCCTTCGGACTCTTTGGCTGGATAGCCCAACAAACGAACTTCTCAATCTGCGGGATGAACCAAATGAGCAGCAGCGTGTTGCTGATGTTGAAGGCCGAGTGGAAGGTAGCAAGGGCTACGCTTGCTTTAATGGCGAAATCACTCTCTTCAGGACTCATTGTAGGGTCGAAGCCGGAGAAATGACAGACCATTGCGAAGAAAGGTTTCATCAAGAGTAAAACCCAGAAGACACCGACAGCATTGAAGCTCAAGTGAGCGAAGGCTGCACGTCTGGCTTGTGTATTGGCACTGAGCGCTACAATGTTAGAGGTGATGGTGGTGCCGACATTCTCGCCCAAAACGAGCATCACGCCTTGTTCGATGTGCAGAACTCCCGTTGAACAAAGCATCATCGTGATGGCCATAATAGCAGCTGAGCTCTGTACACAAAGGGTCAGCACCGTACCAATGAGAAGGAAGAGCAGGTTTACAAGTAATCCGCCGTTCCTGTATTCGGAGAAGAAAGCTGTAATGGCTTCCTTCGATTCAGGGCTGTCAACCAGTGAGAAACCCGTCTCTTTCAATGTAGCCAAACCCAAGAACAGGAAAGCGACACCAAAGAGGAAGTCGCCAACAATGCGACGCTTCTTCATATATATAAGGATGATACCTAAGAAGAAGGCCGGATAGACGAAATCAGAGATGTTGAAACCCATTCCGAGCGACATAATCCATGCCGTCAGAGTGGTTCCTATGTTGGCTCCCATGATGACAGAAATGGCTTGAACAAGTGTGAGCAAGCCTGCATTCACGAACGAAACAGTCATCAAAGTCGTGGCAGTAGAGCTTTGCACGGCAGCCGTCACGAACATACCAGTCAGGGCTCCAGTAAAGCGATTGGTGGTCATTGCACCAAGTACGTGTCGCAACTGTGGACCCGCCATTTTCTGCAGAGCCTCGCTCATCGACTTCATGCCGAACATCAGCAACGCCAACGAGCCTAATAGCTTAAAGACAACAAGGATAGACATAATAGTTCTTATATAATCTACATTCGTCAATATGACACGTTAACTTTCTCATCGTCACACGTGATGATCGCAATTGTCACACGTGATGTTTGTCATCGTCACACGTGATGTTTGTCATCGTCACACGTGATGTTTGTCATCGTCACACGTGATGTTTGTCAACACAGGCAGCAACGTTTGCGAACGCTGCTGCCTGCATCTTGGAGAACCGCATTAGCTTTTCACAGTAATGCAGAGTTCGTCGAGCTGTTTTTGGTCAATAGGACCAGGTGCGTCGAGCATGACGTCCCTGCCGCTATTGTTCTTTGGGAAGGCAATACAGTCACGGATGCTATCGAGCTCTGCGAAGAGACTGACGAAGCGGTCCAAACCATATGCCAAACCGCCATGAGGTGGCGCACCATACTTGAAGGCGTTCATCAGGAAGCCGAACTTCTGCTGAGCCTGTTCTGGGGTGAATCCGAGGATTTCGAATATCTTCTGTTGCAACTTGGCGTCGTGAATACGAATGCTGCCGCCACCAACCTCAACACCATTCACTACCATATCATAGGCATTGGCACGAACGCTGGCTGGGTCTGTGTCGAGCAAAGGAATATCTTCTGGCTTGGGTGAGGTGAACGGATGATGCATAGCCATGAGGCGCTGCTCTTCATCACTCCACTCATACATAGGGAAGTCGATAACCCAAAGACACGAATACTTGCTCTTGTCCCTGAGGCCCATGCGATTGCCCATCTCGAGGCGAAGTTCGCTAAGTTGCTTGCGAACCTTCATGGCATCGGAACCACAGAGGATGAGAATGAGGTCGCCTGCCTTTGCATTCATCTTCTCGCGAAGAAGTTCGAGCGTTTCAGGCGTATAGAACTTATCGACAGAACTCTTCACGCTGCCGTCTTCTCCTACGCGAGCATATACGAGACCTTTTGCGCCAACTTGTGGGCGCTTCACGAAGTCTGTCAGTTGGTCGAGCTGTTTACGAGTATAGACGGCCTGACCTTCGCAGCAGATGGCTCCGATGTAGGCTGCGTCGTCGAAGACCTGGAAACCTGCAGGGAATATGCTCTCCACCGTTTCGCGAGAGGCATTGTCTGGCTGGTTGTTCTTCAACTCCACGAACTTCATGCCGAAACGCGTGTCAGGTTTGTCGCTACCATAGTACTTCATAGCATCAGCCCAAGTCATGCGAGGCAGTTCTGGAATATCGATGCCTTTAAGAGCCTTGAAGAGGTGACGGCTCATTCCCTCAAACATCTGCAGAATGTCTTCTTGTTCAACAAACGACATCTCACAGTCTATCTGTGTGAACTCTGGCTGACGGTCGGCACGAAGGTCTTCGTCGCGGAAACACTTCACAATCTGGAAATAACGATCCATGCCTGATACCATGAGCAACTGTTTCAGCGTCTGCGGACTTTGGGGAAGCGCATAGAACTGACCTGGGTTCATACGACTGGGGACGACAAAGTCTCTTGCCCCTTCTGGTGTACTGTTCACAAGGACAGGCGTCTCTATTTCGAGGAAGCCGTGCTGGTCGAGATAACGACGCACCTCGAATGCGAACTTATGGCGAAGCTCCAGATTCTTGCGGACATTGGGGCGACGAAGGTCAAGGTAACGATATTTCATGCGAAGGTCATCACCACCGTCGCTCTCCTCCTCGATAGTGAAAGGAGGCGTCAAACTCTCGTTCAGGATATTGAGTTCTGTGACGAGTATCTCAATGTCACCCGTCGCAAGGTTCTTGTTCTTGGAATAGCGCTCGGCAACCTCGCCTTTTGCCTGAATGACGAACTCACGTCCCAAACGTCCTGCCTTCTGGCGAAGCTCTTCAGGAGCATCCTCGTTGAAGGCAAGTTGGGTGATGCCATAACGGTCGCGCAGGTCAACAAAAGTTAATGCGCCCAAGTTGTGAACGCTCTGCACCCATCCTGCAAGGGTGACCTTCTCTCCTATATTGGCGAGTCGCAACTCGCCGCATGTTTTTGTCCTATACATTATTATATTATATGTTTTTCGTCTTAACGAAGAAGGATGAACTGTCACCCAGCTCATCCTTCTACCTTGTACGCCCTCAGGGGCTCGAACCCTGGACCCATTGATTAAGAGTCAATTGCTCTACCAACTGAGCTAAGGACGCATCACTTTTCTTGTTTGCGGGTGCAAAGGTATGAACTTTTCTTTAATCTGCCAAATGTTTTGACGTTTTTTTTCGTTTTTATGTAAGAGAATACATCTTGGAAGGAGACTTCCTTTTCAATATGTCGAGTTCAAAGTCCACTCCAGGAATGATTCCATGCTGGCGAAGAACTGCCTCAACTGTTTTGCGTGCAAGCACAGGATGGTTGTTTTCCTCGCTCAAATGGCAAAGCCAAACATGACGAAGTTGCGGAGTCGCATACTCGGCAAGAAGGTAAGCAGCCTGTTCATTACTCAGGTGGCCATTCTCACCGCTGATGCGTTCCTTGAGGAAAGCCGAGTACTTGCCCATGAGAAGCATGTTGACGTCGTGATTCGACTCAAGCACCAAGTAATTGGCCAGCCCGACCTGTTCTCGAATAGTATCCGTCACATGCCCCACATCTGTAATGAGACAGAAACGCACACCATCAGCCTCAACGACATAGCCCACACAGTCACGACTGTCGTGAGGCACATCGAAAGGCGTTATACGAAAGTTCCCTATCTCCACCGTCTTGCCCTTTTCGAGGAAAGCAACACGGTTAGCAGGTACATCTGTTTTCAGGCAACGATTGCATGCGATGCCCTCGTGCACAAGTTTTGTGGCATAAATAGTCTTTCCGCAGTCTTTGGCGATGTCTCCCACAGCCTTGATATGGTCGGCATGATCATGCGTGATGAAGACAGCTCCGACATCTTCCTCCAGGCTCATGTCGTAGTCTTTGAAGACTTTCTTCATACTACGGGCAGATATGCCTGCATCTAGAAGAATGGACGTCTCTCCCGACTGCAAAAGATAGCAATTGCCACTACTGCCAGAGCCAAGTGATATGAAATTCATCCTTTTTCGTTATTATTTATGCGCAAAGTTACAAAATAATGTCATATAAAGCAAACTTTTGTATGATTTTGTTTTGAACGTAAACATAAATTTACTATCTTTGTACGCAGAACTATCAAATTTGTATTAACTAAACTATAGACGAAATGAAGAAAACATTACTTCTTTGTGCAGCTGCGCTATTCTCTCTGATGGCCAGCGCAGGCGACGGCCTTGTTGCGGTCGGCGCCAATGTCATCTTGTTACCTTCTTCACGTTGGGACGGAGACATCGAATGGAAAGCCTGGACCTGGGTATACAACTCCCAGACAGACTACGGAGAATGGAACGAACGTAATGCGAACTACAACCACATCTGTGGCTTCCCTTGCGACGATGAAGAAGGCAGGGAATGGTTCGAGCCCGGCTTCGACATGTCTCCAAAAGAAAATGACGTGAGTGACGATGTGTTTGACGAAGAGGGAAACGGAATTCAAATCCTTTGGGAAGAGCGTACTGCTCCCTACAGCAGCGACGCAACGTACAACGGACGTCCTTCTTATCAATGGACAGGAAGCAGCATCATGGCAGACATCTATGTGCGCCGCATCCTGAAGATTGACCCCAATGAACTGCTTGCCGGTCCCGTTTATCTGGCTTGCGGTCACGACGACGCTCCAGCAGAGTATTACATCAATGGCGAGCTGGTTTACGAGCGCACAGGTTACGAAGGCGAATGGATTGACGGCGATGGCAATGTTCACTATGCTAACGGCTGGAACAATGATGAATACATCCTGCTGACTGACGAGCAGAAGGCGCTCATCAAGCTTGGTGGCGAAGAGAATGTGATTGCATTCCACGTTCACCAGAACTGGGGCGGTGCCTTTGCCGACTGCGGTCTCTACACCAAGAGAGAAGGCGGTATCGACATGGGTTACACTACTCCTTGGGAGGGCAAAGTCCTCTTCAACAGTACTGGCGGTTATAACAATGACGGCCGATCTCCCAGCAACAACCCCAAGCACCCCTGGTCTGCACTTTATGAAGCTCAGCCTGGCGATGTGTACACCTTCACTTTGGAAGGTTCCAGCGAGGACGAGCCTTGGATGGAACAACTCCAATTCAAGACACCTATCAAGATTGAAGAAGGTCACTATTATAACTTCAAGGCAAGGCTGAAAGCCGACAAGGACTTTAGTGCAGTCATCGTACAACTTGGCGACAACGATTCTGACGAAATCGAACTTGCTTACGAAGAAACGACAATAGCTGCTCCACTGGAAGACGAGGAAGACTACGAAGGAACACTTGTCGACATCTTCTTCGACGGTTTGGATGTCAACAACTTCAAGCTTGCTTTTGACTTCGGTGGCGGTCAGGATTCAGCAACCGTTTCCATCTCGGACATCTCACTTCTAGACATGACCGATCCTGAAGAAGACGTAGAACTATGGGTTGGCACACACTATTTTAACTACATCGACTTTGGCAAGACGGTCGTTAAGTACTGGATGTATGAATTCGATGAAGATGGTAATGAAATCAAGAGAGAGGCAACCGAAGAAGAAAGAGAGTATGCCGACATGGAGATTATCTATGAAACAGTTGACGCTCCTGAGATAGAAGGTCGTGTTGAGACATTGGCTTGGACACAGGCTGACTTCGACGACTCCATGTGGGACGACCAAATGATGCCTACAGGTAGTGAAGGTTACATGCCTGAGCAGCAGAGCATTTGGCCGAGCGGCGTTCTGGAATCGACTGGACACAGTTCTAACTACTGGATTCGTCGTAACTTCGAACTCGAAAAGGTCAACGAACGTCTGTCTTACGAGTTGAACGTTTGTCACGATGACGTTTACGAGACATACGTCAATGGTCACCTTCTGCAGAAGAATGTTGGTTGGACCAATGGCAAGAGCCCTGTACAGGTTCACATCCCTGCCAAGTATCTCAATGTTGGCAAGAATGTCATCGCCACATACATCCAGCAGAACTGGGGCGGTTACTTCTATGACTGCGGCATCAATGTTAGTGAAGTTAATCCTGAAGAGGCTAAACAGAAGTTCGATGACGCCCTTGCTTATGCAGAAACCGACACCTTGTTGACCAACAGGATGAAGAAAGATGTGGCTGATCTTGTTGCAGAAGCAAAACAATACTACAACGAGAACAAGACCGACGCCGCAGAAATCCAAAACTACTCGAAGGAATTAAGGGCTGCCATCAATGCCATCTTCCGCTATAGTGCCGATGTCAAGACCTTGAAAGCCACCTACGACATCTGCCGTTTGATGGAAGACAAGGGTTATTGGGGTACTGCTCTCGAGGATGCAGTTGTTGCTCTCGACACTTGCTCTGTTCCCAGCCAATGGTCTGGCGTTCTCAACAATCTGCGCAGTGCCCGCAAGGCTACCGCGATGGAGCGCCACACAGAGAACTACAAGGGCACCGTGCCTCAGGCTGTTACAATGGATGATCTGGGCATAACCGAACTTGACGACCCCACCCTGCCAAGATACTATATATATAATGTAGGTGCGAAGAACTTCCTCGGCGGCGGCGAGGACTGGGGAGCACATCAGGCTCTCGAGTATGTTTCCAACCCGATGATGATCGTTCAGCCTACGAAGGATGTAATTGATCCGGAGACAGGCGATGTCACCTATGACGAAGACGGAAATCCTGTTACAGAACCTATCGAAGGTGCATTCTACATCGAGACCTACCGTCCAAACGGCAACCTTGGCGAAATGGACTTCTTGGGCTGGAATGGTTATGTTGACGTCGGCATGGGTAACAGAGAGGCTGGCGAAAACCTCTGGGAATTCATCCCCGTCGAAGGCAAACCCAACGTCTATAACATTGCTCAATACGGAAAGACCTTCGATTCTCAAACTGTTGTCGATGAGGAAGGCAACGAAACCATTATCCCTGGTGGCAAGAAGTATCTCGGCCTGCGCAATGGCGACAATGCTTACACTCCCTCTCACTATGTAGTTGATACCGACAATAAGACTCCCGAGTTGGAGACCAACCAATGGATGTTTATCACTCGCGAAGAGATGCTCGGCCTCATTGCAACTGCAAGCGAGACCAATCCTGTTGACCTCTCCTTCCTCATCCAGAACCCAGGTTACGACCAGCGTCTCAGCATTGACGACTGGATGTTTACCAACGGTAGTGTTTGGGGACGTGGTGGCAATCACCAGAACTTCGTACTTGAATCATACAATTCAGAAGAGTTCAACAACAGTCAGGAACTTTGGCCCAATGAGGAAGCAGAAGCACTGCCCGCAGGCACATACGTGCTCGAAGTTCAAGGTTACTATCGCGACGGCATCGAGCAGAAGCACCTCGAGAAGGTAATCGCTGGCGAGGAGATCTCACAGCGTGCCCTCATCTTCGCATATACTGGTAGTGAAGACTATTATGACAACATCTCCACTTTGTGCGAGACAATGCCTCTCATGCCTATCCACATCGAGGCTAACAAGGTTCCTGGCATCGGATTCACTTATGGTGGTATGAGCGTGCCTGGCACATATAGCAATCAGCCCATGTCTGCTTGCGAACAGGCTGCAAACGAATACTTCCAGTATGGCCTCTATTGGAACAAACTTCCTTTCACCATCTCTGAAGATGATCCCGGCCACGTAGCCATCGGTATTGACAAGCAATACTCCGAGGAGAGACTCGGCGGCGACTGGATCGTAATGGACAACTGGCGCCTGAAGTACTATGGCACCAATGTTGAGGATCCTGATGCAATCAACGGCATCGTTTCCGACGAGATCAACAAGGGCACAAAGGCCAGCAAGGGCATATACAATATGCTTGGCCAGCGTCTGAGCAAGACTCAGAAGGGTGTGAACATTGTTGGCGGCAAGAAGGTTATCAAGAAGTAAGACACCATCTTACCAATCCTATTATCGGGCGAGCTCAGCAGTTTTGTTGAGCTCGCCTTGCTTTCTCACAAAACATGGGCAGTGTCGATGGCAAACGACACACGTGACGTTTGCAAATTACACACGTGACGTTGGGCATTATCACACGTGACGTTGACGGACTTAACACGTCACGTTTATTCGCAAGCTATTTCGCAAACAAAATACCCTCTGTATTTGCGTCTTTGTAAAAAAAGTCGTACCTTTACACGCGAAATATAATATATTAACACGATGAATGCTAAAAATGCCCTCTTTCTGGCAGCCATGTTGCTCCAATTGCCGCTCTCGGCACAAGAATCACGTATGGTAAAGCCCGACGAGATCAAGGCGACCTCTACCCTCTACGTCAACAACCGAGCCCCCTTGCCTGCCAATCCTTTTATCAAACTAGCTCCCGCAGCCGTCGTCCCCCGCGGATGGGTGGGCGAGATGCTCATCAGGCAGAAGAACGGACTGAGCGGACAGCTCGGAGAAATCAGCGATTGGCTTGACAAGAAGGGCAACGCGTGGCTCGAACCTGGTGGCAGTCACGGTTGGGAAGAAGTGCCGTATTGGCTCCGAGGCTATGCCAACCTCGCTTACATCCTGAACGACAAGGCGTTGCTCGACGAGACAAAGTCCTGGATAGATGGCATCCTGCGCAGCAGTCAGCCTGACGGTTTCCTCGGTCCCGTCAACGAGAACAAGGGCCGCAGGGAGCTATGGGCAAACATGCTCGCACTCCAAATCCTGCAGGATTACTACGAGTGGTGCGGCGACGAACGCGTGCTGCCCATCCTTACAGCATACTACAAATGGCAACTTCAGTACCCCGACGAGAAATTCCTGCGCGACTACTGGGAGAACAGCCGCGGCGGCGACAACCTGCTCTCTGTCATTTGGCTCTACAACAGGACTGGCGAGGAATTCCTGCTCGAACTCTGCAAGAAGATACACCGCTGCACAGCCAACTGGATGCAGGAAAGCGGACTGCCCAACTGGCACAATGTCAATGTGGCAGAGTGCTTCCGCGAGCCCGCAGAATGGTACTTGGTGAGCGGCGACAAGGCTGCGCTCAAAGCCACATACAACAACTATTGGCTCATCCGACGCATTTACGGGCAAGTGCCTGGAGGCATGTTCGGCAGCGACGAGAACTGCCGACACGGCTACATCGACCCGCGACAGGGCACCGAGACCTGTGGTTTCGTCGAGCAAATGCTCTCGGACGAAATACTCATGGCACAGACTGGCGACCTCCTTTGGATGGAGAACCTCGAAGATGTCGCCTTCAATGATTACCCCGCAGCCTTGACAGAAGACATGCGGGCTCTGCGCTATCTTACTTGTCCCAATCAGGTTCAGGCCGACTCGAATAACCATAATCCGGGCGTTGATAACGGTGGCCCGTTCTTCTGCATGAACCCCTTCAGCAGTCGTTGCTGCCAACACAACCACTCGATGGGTTGGCCCTATTATGCCGAGAACCTCGTTCTGGCCAGTGCCGACGGCGGAGCTGCTATGCTTATCTATGGCGACTGCACGGCAAAGCTCAAAGTGGCTGACGGACAAGAGGTTGTACTCGACGAACAGACGCACTACCCCTTCAGCGAAGACATCAAGGTCACCGTCTCGGGACTCAAAAAGAAGACGACCGCAACGTTCCCCCTCTACTTTCGCATCCCCACGTGGACCGAGGGCGCACACGTCACGGTGAACGGCAAAACAGTTGACTGCAAGGTCAGCAGTGGCCTGCTTCGCATCAACCGCGAGTGGGCAAACGGCGACGAAGTAAAGCTCTTCTTCCCCATGCGTCTCACGAAACGCGTCTGGGCGCTCAACAAGAACTCCGTCTCCATCAACTACGGTCCGCTTACTATGAGCCTCAAGATAAAGGAACGCTACGACGAGAAGGACAGCCGCACGACTGCCATCGGAGATAGTCATTGGCAGGCAACTGCCGACCCGGGCAAGTGGCCGACCTACGAGATCTATGCTGATTCTCCGTGGAACTATGCACTCTCTGGCAACCTCGACGGCATGAAGGTCGAATTCAAGGCTTGGCCCGAGAACAACTATCCGTGGAGTCACGAAGGCACGCCCCTCACAATAAAGGCAAAAGGAGCCCTCGTCGAGGGCTGGGGACAAGACGCAACTGGCCTTTGCCAAATACTGCCTGATATCGATGCACCTCGCGGCAAGAGCGAAGACATCACACTCATTCCCATGGGAGCTGCAAGGTTGAGAATCAGCGCATTTCCCCCAATGAGATAATGTATCACCCTAAATAACACCAAACATCTTATGAGAAAACTATTCCTCTCCGCACTCTTGGCAGTAGCTGCCACAGCATGCGCCCAGACAGCCGAGTTCTTCAAACCCTACAAGGCAACCGACCTTAGGCTGCCCTCTGTACCGCTGATTGTCAATGACCCTTATTTCTCCATCTGGAGTCCGTACGACAAGCTTACCGACGGCACGACTCGTCATTGGACAAACGACGAGAAGCCCATCCTCGGCCTGCTTCGCGTGGACGGCACAACTTACCGCTTCATGGGCGCTCAGCAGGACTACATCCTCTCCTCCATTGCCCCGATGGCTGATGAAGAGGCATGGGAAGGCAAAGTCAGCCGCGACAAGCAAAGTGGCGAAGGCTGGACAAAGCCTTCGTTCGACGACAGTTCTTGGAAGGCAGAAAAGGCCGCATGGGGTAGCGAAGGCGAGAACATTCGCAGCCGCTGGGGACGTCAGGGAGGTACCGACATCTACATCCGTCGCGACGTCAAACTCAGTGATGCTGACCTCAACGAAGACCTCTATCTGAAGTACAGCCACGACGATGTGTTCGAGCTCTACGTGAACGGCACCAAGGTTGCCGACACAGGCGAAACTTGGGTAAACGGCGTGGTACTCCATGCAGACAGCGACATCAAGAAGCTCTTCCATAGCGGCAGCAACACCATCGCAGCCCATTGCCACAACACGACAGGCGGCGCCTACGCCGACTTTGGCCTCTTCAAGAACACAAAGCCCAAAGGTCAGGACGTCAAGTTGGCTGAGCAGAAGAGCATCGACGTGCTTGCCACCAACACCTACTACACCTTCTCGTGCGGCCCAGTTGAGCTCGACCTTGTCTTCACGGCTCCGATGCTCATCGACGACTACGACCTCATCTCCATGCCCATTAACTACATCTCTTATCAAGTAAGGGCAACTGACGGAAAGAAGCACGACGTGCAGATCTTCTTCGGTGCCTCTCCCCTACTGGCCGTCAATAAGGACACGCAGGCTACCCTCACCACGATTGGCAACGAGGAAGGCGTGCGCTATGTCCGCACAGGCACCGTCGAACAGCCCATCCTCGCTAAGACAGGCGACGGCATCTGCATCGACTGGGGCTACTTCTATATTCCCGCCGTCAACGGACAGGTCATGATGGGAACGCCCTCTGAGATTGAAGATGCTTTCGCACAAAGAGGCAACATCATCCCGCAACGCGGACAGGGCGGAAGCTACCAGGGCGGACGCGGTCAGGGCGGACGCAGCGGCATGAATTGGTTCCGCGGCATCACGGCTCGCAAGGCTGCCGATATGCCCGTGCTTGCTTACACCCACGACTTTGGTTCTGTCGAGACTGCCACCAGCTACATGATGATGGGTTACGACGAGATAGAGGACATCGAATACTTCTACAACCGCTACAAAGGCTACTGGGCACATGGCGGAAGCGTCAGCATCTTCCAGGCCTTCAAGACCATGCAGAGCCGCTATGCCGGCATCATGAACCGTTGCCGCCAGTTCGACAAGATGATCTACGACGACGGCATGAAGTCGGGCGGCAAGGAATATGCCGAGATACTCTCTGGTTCGTACCGACACATGATGGCTGCCCACAAACTCTTCGAAGACAAGGACGGCAACCTGTTATGGTTCTCTAAGGAGAACAACTCCAACGGCTGCGTCAATACCGTTGACCTCACTTATCCCGAAGCACCCATCTTCCTGGCTTACAACCCCGAGCTGCAGAAGGCGATGATGACTTCCATCTTCGACTACAGCCTCTCCGGACGTTGGACCAAGCCCTTCGCTGCACACGACCTCGGACAATATCCCCGTGCCAACGGACAAGTTTATGGTGGTGACATGCCCCTCGAGGAGGCCGGCAACATGATTACCCTCGCTGCAACTATCTGTATGCTCGACGGCAACACATCCTACGTCGAGAAGTACTTCGACATCATGACCACTTGGGCAGACTACCTCGTGGAGAACGGTCTGCATCCCGCCAACCAGCTCTGCACCGACGACTTCGCAGGCCATTGGGCAGGCAACTGTAACCTCGCCATCAAGGCCATCATGGGCGTCGCCGGCTATGCCGAGATTGCCAAACTGATGGGCAAGGACGACGTTTATAGCCGCTACAATGCCAAGGCCAAGGAAATGGCTGCAGCTTGGGAAAGCGAGACAAAAGTAAAGGACC
>JAEEGF011458186.1_pt1 | contig 22038 bp, 14 predicted proteins | sample 9134171 | NCBI WGS metagenome assembly JAEEGF01 (sample SAMN16246542, study PRJNA631951) | gut metagenome | biome: gut microbiome; feature: rumen; material: AP-attached | host: Bos | place: Iran: Karaj | collected 2018-10 | reverse complement strand
CCTTATAGCAGGTTTTATAATGGTGATAAATCAGAAGTTTTTCATCAGCGGTTTTAAGGGCCTTATTCACAGGTCTCCAAATATGGACACCCTTGTGGCTCTTGGGGCCACCGCATCTTTTGCGTACAGTGTATTTGCCCTTTTTGCCATGACAAGGGCAGTTGCGGAAGGAAATTCAGATATGGTCATGTATTACATGGACCAGTTTTATTTTGAGTCTGCAGCTACCATACTTACACTTATTACGGTAGGAAAGACCCTTGAAGCAAGGTCTAAGGGCAAGACGACGGACGCACTTAAGTCCCTTATGAAGCTCGCTCCGAAAACCGCCGTGATACTTGAGGGCGATACAGAAATGACCGTTGAGATATCGCAGGTGCAGGTTGGAGACAGATTTGTGGTTCGCCCCGGCGACAGTATACCGGTAGATGGTATAGTAAGGCAGGGGGAGAGCGCCGTAAATGAGGCCGCTCTTACAGGTGAGAGTGTCCCTGTTGAAAAACAGGCAGGAGACAAGGTTTCAGCCGCCACTATCAACACCTCAGGGTATATGGTGTGTGAAGCCACAAAGGTTGGAGATGACACCACTCTTGCCGGCATTATAAAGATGGTAAGCGAGGCCGCGGCCACAAAGGCGCCTATCGCAAAGATAGCAGATAAGGTGTCCGGCGTGTTTGTGCCTGCTGTCATCGGAATTGCCCTCGTAACATTTTTTGCATGGCTTTTTGCAGGAGAGACCCTTGGCTATGCTATGGCAAGAGCCGTATCGGTCCTTGTTATAAGCTGCCCTTGCGCCCTCGGGCTTGCGACCCCTGTAGCCATTATGGTAGGAAACGGTATTGGAGCTAAAAACGGCATCCTCTTTAAAACAGCCGCAACTCAGGAACTTACAGGAAAAGTAGGGATCGTAGCACTTGATAAAACAGGCACCATCACTACAGGTATAATGCGTGTTACAGACCTTATCCCTGCAGACGGCGTTTCTGAAAATGAACTTCTAAACGCGGCGTATTCATTAGAGCAAAAGAGTGAGCACCCTATCTCTAAGGCCATCGTGGAACATGCAAAAGAGCTTAATGCAGAACTTTCTGTGACCACAGAATTTGAGGCGCTTTCAGGTAACGGACTTAGGGCAAAGCTTGGCGGTAACCTCATTTCAGGCGGAAATGCCGGCTTTATCGGAAAGAACGTAAAGCTTGATGATGCAGTACTTAAAGAGATAGAGCAGCTTTCTTCGGAAGGTAAGACACCTGTTTTATTTGCAAAAGATGACAGACTGCTTGGCATCATCGCAGTAGCAGATACCATAAAAGAAGACACGCCGCAGGCAGTAGCAGAGCTTAAAAATATGGGTATTCATGTGGTAATGCTGACAGGAGACAATGAGGTAACCGCCAGGGCTATCGCAAATGAGGCCGGCGTTGATGAGGTTGTGGCCGGAGTTCTTCCTGACGGCAAAGAAGCCGTTATACGAATGCTTATGGAACATGGCAAAGTGGCTATGGTAGGCGACGGAATAAACGATGCGCCGGCTCTTACAAGGGCTGATGTGGGAATAGCTATCGGCGCCGGAACAGACATTGCCATCGATGCTGCAGACGTAGTCCTTATGAAGAGCAGTATTCGCGACGTAGCGGCAGCCATAAGGATCTCAAGAGCAACCTTAAGAAATATCCATGAAAATCTTTTCTGGGCATTTTTCTATAATGTTATCGGCATCCCTCTTGCAGCAGGATGTTACGTGGCAGCTTTTGGATGGACACTTAACCCGATGTTTGGTGCTGCGGCCATGGGGCTTTCAAGCTTTTGCGTAGTTACAAATGCCCTGAGGCTTAACCTGCTTAAGGTATACGACGGAAAGAAAGACAGGCCGACTAAACCTGGCGCAAGTAAAATTGCTATCTTAACAGCAGAAAAAAATTCTGAGGATAATATAAAAGAAAAGGAGATTAACGAAATGAAGATTAAAGTAAACGGAATGATGTGTGCACATTGCGAGGCTCATGTAAAAGAGGCTCTTGAAGCAATTGACGGAATCGACGCAGCAGTAGCTTCTCACGAGGAAAATCTTGTAACACTCACAACTTCAAAAGACGTTGATGAGGCGCTTATCAAAGAAGCCGTAACAAAAGCCGGATACGAGTACGCAGGTATAGCGTAAAATAAAAAATGACCACCTGCAACCCCGGTTTCAGGTGGTCAAAAACACTATTCTCTAAAAAGCTGCGGGGTTTTCCCTGTGGCTTTTTTAAATTGCCTGTAGAAATACGAGATATTTGGAATACCCACCTGCTCTGCGATCCGTTCGATGGAGGTATTGGTATTTTTAAGAAGATACTTTGCCTGATCCATACGAACAGAGGAAATGTAGGCAGTAAGAGTGGTGCCAAATTCCTTATGGAAACTGTAGGAAAGGTAATCAGGGTTTAAGTGCACGGCGTCTGCTATCTGGACGCGGTTAAGGTCCTCGTCTGCAAGATGCTCGCGGATATAATCCCGCACCTGACTTACAAATTCGCTGCAAGGCCCTTCCACATTATCGGATTTTTCGCGCACAGGCCCCTGCTGCTTTGAACGCACAAAACTTGCGGCCCTCGCCAGCTCGTGGTTAAGGCTCTGCTTTCCGATAGGTTTTAGCAGATAGTTAAAGCAGTGGTATTTGATGGCTTCCTGGGCGTAGTCAAAGCGCTGATGCCCCGATAATATAATAGTCGTGGTACGGATACCGTCCTGACGCAGTTCTTCAAGAAGCTCAAGGCCGTTTTCCTTTGGCATCTCAATATCCATAAGCATCAGATCCACCTGCTCTTTTTTCAGGATCTTTCTTCCCTGCTCCGCACTGTAAGCCGTGAAAATGTCGTCAATCCCCAGTTCTTCCTTTCCGATCATTCCCACCAGACCCTGTACTATGTAGTACTCGTCATCGATTATCAGAAGATTCATAATTTTCCCCCTTCTCCGTATATTTCATATATGGAAAACGTATGGTGACCCGAAGTCCCATACCCTCTTCGTTCGCAAAATCAAGAGTTGCCTTTGCACCAAGCAGAAGCCTTAGACGCATGGCGGTGTTATATAGGCCGATGCCCGTACCCTTTTCCGTCACCTCAGGGTGCTCTAAAATGTGGTTGTATTTTTCAAGCTTTTCATCTGAAAGCCCGGTGCCTGAGTCGGTATGCGTAAGAACCACGTATTCTTCGCCGCCCGCTTCTTCCTTAAATGCTTTAACTCTTATAAGGAACGGCTCACCCATAATGAGGCCGGTCTTAACGGAATTTTCCGTAAGAGTAAGAAGGATAAGCGCAAAAACCTGGGCATCAAGCACCGACGGGTCAATCTCTGTCTCGTAGCTAAGAGTGCCCGGGAACCGGTACTGTGTAAGCAAAATGTAGTTTGCAAGGTAATCAAGCTCTTCGGAAAGAGGCACTATGTCTCTGTCGGATAAAGTGTAGCGCAGATGGTCTGACAGGGTAAGAACGATCTTGTTTGTTACTTCAAGCTGCGACTGGTCCTGAGCTGACATAAATACGGTATTTAAGCAGTTTATAAGGAAATGCGGCGCAACCTGATTTTTAAGAGCTTTTAGCTCAAACTCTCTTGCCTGCAGCTGTTCTTCATACACGCTGATACGAAGCTCACTGATCTCTGAAAGCAGCTTATTAAAAGCATCTATTATCTGCGCCGTCTCTTCGTACTCGTTTGGCGGCTCAACTTTGCTTTCTATATCGCCGTTATGTATGGTCTTTGTAACGGCCATAAGGGACTCTGTAGGAATGGCGATGATGCTGCGCCCCATTCTGTTATAAGAAATGAAAAACAAAATACCCCAAAGTATCAGCACGATAAGAAGCCCGATAAGTGTGTGGAATGTTCTGAAAAACTGTTTGTGGGGCAAAAGGATGGTAAAATAATAATCAGAAAAACTCTGCTTTATTGAAACCACAACTCTTGTGCCGATCCCCGGTATTCGCACCGATACAGGCTCCGTAAGAGATTTCTTAACAGGTATCACAAGGTCATCAAGGTTTTTTCCCGCATAACCCTCTTCTTTAAGAGAGTCGCTTGCATAAAGGATATGCCCCGTCTCATCTGTAATAAGCTGAACTGCTTCTGCTCCCGAAAAATCCGCAAAACCGGGCAGATTATCAAGGTCTATCCAGGCTCCGCCGTAAATGGAGCCGTAGCGGAACACTCGCAAAATGCATGCGCCCTCATTTGCAAGGAACCATTTTCCGGTAATAGCAGTACCTTCTTTGATGTGCTCGCCAAGATACTCTCTTATAAATCCCGGGAAAGGATAGCCTGCGCTGTATCCCTCTACAGAAGTGTTGTACGCCGGAAGAAAAAGCCTCTTTTTGGGGTAGTAAAGATAAAAGCCTCTTATAAGAGAACGGGTGGAAACCTGTGAGGAAAGCTGTTTTTGAACTCTTGCGATACAGCCCACCTCTTCGTTTTTATCTTTGGTTGAAAGTATATTTATGATATCAGGGTCAGAGCTGCAGTTTCCCATAAGCGACAGGATGTGAGAATCCATTTCTACATTCAGCCTGTTGTCATAAAACTTAAGAGAATCCTGCACAGTTTTATAAGAAGACTCTGTAAGATCCAGAAAAAAACTGACAGCAACTGCCATAAGAAGCCCTGTAAATACGATCATTGCCCAAATAAATCGTACGTTAAAACGACGGAGCAAGGACGGGCTGTGCTCCATCTTTCTGTCTTTTTCACTGATTACGCGGTTTTTCATGTCTGTAATGTCCCTTTGATCCCCATCTCCAAGAATTGTACAAAAAAAACTAAGTGTTTTGCATTTTGTACACCCCATGGATTATTGTATATATTATACTAAGAAGAGGCAAAAATGACAAGATTTTTGTTCACTTCTAACAAAAACACTACAGCAAAGCTGTAAAAATCAACAAGGAGGATGTTGAAAAATGAAAAAAGTAAGAAGAGTACTCGCTGTTATTCTTGCTCTTGCCATGATGCTTTCACTTGCAGCATGTGGCGGCAGCAAATCGGGATCAGACAGTGAGACAGGCAAGCAGGAAAGCAGTTCAAACAGCTCCTCATCAGAAAGCGCAGGCGGCTCATTATCAGCATATGAGCAGGCTATCGCAGACCGTAAGGCTGAGTATGAGAAGACCGGCAAGTATCAGAAGGTTGTATACGCAATCTACACCTGGATCGGTAAGCCGGCAGGAACTGAGAGAATCCAGGAAGCTATGAACGAGATCCTTCGTGAAAAGCTTGGTCTTGAAGTAGAGCTTATGTGTCTTGACTTCACATCATATCGTCAGGATATCCAGCTTGACCTTACAAACAATGATGAGCAGATCGACTGGTTCGGTGGAAACGCTCTTGGTTACACAAGCTGTGTAAACAACGGTTTCTGCTATGACCTTGATGAGAATGATCTCCTTGCTACTTACGGTCCTGGAATCGAAGAGCTTGTAACAAAGGATTATCAGACAGCTTGTAAATATGCAGGTCACCTTTACGGTATCCCACCTGTAAAAGATTACGCTATCACAACAGCAGCTATGTGTATCGGCAAAGAGTATCTTGATGCTATCGGATACGACGTTAAGGAAGATGAAAACCAGGAAGTTGTAGCTACATGGGACGAGATGGGCGACATCTTTGCAAAACTTCATGAGAAATTCCCTGACAAATATGTATACGCAGTTGCAGGTAACCAGTTCGGACAGGGTTCTATCGTAGATAACATCGGTAACGACTGGTTTGGTGTTCTTGTTGACCCAACTAAGGATCTTAAGGTTGTAAACCTTTTCGAGACTCCTGAATGGAATGAAATGGTAGAGCGTATGTATGACTGGAACCAGAAGGGCTTCATGTCAGCAGATGCTCTTACAGACAATACTTCAGCTTCAGCTAAGATCAAATCAGGCACATACATGGCAATGCTCGCACAGTCTAAGCCTGGTTACAAGTCACAGATCTCAGGTGAGTGCGGCAGAGAGATGGTAGTATTCCGTCTTGGCCAGGATATCATCAAATCTTCAGGTATTGCTTCAGTTATCACATGTCTTAACCAGGCATCACCTGATCCGATCGCAGCAGTTCAGCTTATGAACGAGCTTTACACAGATCCACAGCTTTCAACCCTTCTTATCTGGGGTCAGGAAGGCAAGGATTATGTTGCAGATCCTGATGGACACATTCACTTCCCTGAGGGTGTAGATTCTCAGAACGCTGAGTGGTATCACACAATGAACTGGGAGCTTCCAAACCAGTACATCGCACCTGTTTGGGTTGGTGATCCACTTGATCTTGGACCAAAGACCATGGAATTTAACGCAAATGCAGCTCAGTCACTTGCAATGGGCTTCACATTTGATAACAGCAACTACACAGCAGAATACACAGCACTTCAGAACATCTACGACGAGTATTCAAATCAGTTACTGTACGGTTTCCTTGATCCTGTAAGCGGAAACAAGGAGTTCAATGACAAGCTTAAGAAAGCAGGTCTTGACGAGTATATCGCAGAGAAACAGAAACAGCTTGACGCTTGGCTTGCTTCCAAATAAGATCGTTAATCTAAAATGAAACTATGGAAGAAGTCGGCACTGCCGGCTTCTTCCTATATTAAAAGGGATCATTATTAAAAAGTATCTAAGCTTGTAAAAAAGGGAGAGTAACTATGAAGCAGACTACCGAAGTTGATACCGCCAGAAAAAAAGCTAAATTCAAAAAAGCTTTACTTGGAAGTATTCCTTTCTATCTTATGGCGTTACCGGGTATCATTTATCTTTTTATCAACAACTACATGCCGCTTCCGGGACTTGTACTTGCGTTTAAGAACTACAACGCAAAGAAGGGTATATATGGTTCCGAATGGGCAGGACTTAAAAACTTTAAGTATCTGTTTGCTACAAACGATGCTTTTATCATTACAAGGAACACATTACTGTACAACTTTGTATTCATCATTGTAAATACAGTATTTGCAATATTTGTGGCTATACTTCTTGCAGAAATGAGAAGCAAGATGAAGAACGCTTATCAATCACTTATCCTTATGCCATACATGGTTTCCATGGTTATCGTAAGTTACCTTGTATTTGCTTTTCTTTCAACTGAGAACGGTTTCCTTAACAACACTGTTATCAGACTTCTTGGCAAAGAAAAGATTTCATGGTATATGGAGAAAAAATACTGGCCGTTCATACTTGTATTTGTTCATGTCTGGAAAGTTATAGGTTATAACTGTATCATATACCTTTCCACTATTCTCGGTATCGACAGAACATACTACGAAGCAGCTGCCATCGACGGTGCCGGCAAGATAAGACAGATCACAAAGATCACACTGCCACTTCTTAAGCCAACCATCATCATGATGACACTCCTTGCAATCGGACGTATCTTCTACTCCGACTTTGGCCTTTTCTATCAGGTACCGCAGAACCAGGGTGCACTTTTCTCTGTAACAAATACTATCGATACCTACGTTTACAGAGGACTTCTTGAACTTGGAAAACCTACGCTTTCAGCAGCCGCAGGTGTTTACCAGTCATTAGTCGGATTTGTACTTATCGTTGTCTCAAACCTTGTTGTTCGTAAGATCGACAAAGACAGCGCATTATTCTAAAAAGGGGGCTATAAGGAAATGAATACAAAAGAAGAAAGAACTTTCCAAACATTCAGTCACATTATCCTCGTGTTGCTCTCGCTTATGGCGCTGCTTCCGATGATATTGCTTTTTATGTCATCCATCACTGATGATACAACACTTATAAAGAACGGCTACAGCTTCTTCCCTGAGAAGTTCAGCCTTTATGCTTACGAATATGTATTTAAGACAGGTCCAGCCGTACCACAGGCTTACCTGATCTCATTCATACTTACATTTTGCGGCGTACTGCTTTCACTTTTTGTGACAACACCTATGGCTTACGCCCTTTCCAAAAAATACGTTGTAGGACACGGTTTCCTTAATTTCTACGTATTTTTCACAATGCTTTTTAACGGCGGTCTTGTGCCTACCTACATGAACTACACCAACGTATTTGGCATCAAGAACACCTTCTTTGGCCTCCTTATTCCGGGTCTTGTAACAAACGGTATGTATATCATGCTTATGAAATCCTACTTTGTTTCATCCATCCCCGGCGAGATAATGGAGGCGGCCCGAATAGACGGCGCCAGCGAGTTTGCGGTGTTCAGGACCATAGCCATTCCGCTTGCAAAGCCTATCATCACAACCATCGGACTTTTTGCAGGTATCGGCTACTGGAACGACTGGCAGAACGGCTACGTTTACATTACAAAGAGAACCGAACTTTATTCCATCCAGAACCTTCTTAACAGAATGGTTCAAAATATCCAGTTCCTTTCCGCAAACTCACACAACATTGCTCAGGCAGATGTAGGACTTGCTTCTATTCCTACAGTTTCAATAAGAATGTCTATGGCAGTTCTTGGTATATTGCCAATGCTTCTTATTTATCCGTTTGCACAGAAAGCTTTCGTAAAGGGTATTACCCTTGGCGGAGTTAAGGGATGATTATTTAACTAAGACAAACGAAAGGGGATCATTTCAAAATGAGTAAGAAAGCCAGAATATCCGTTAATCCGGATTTCAAGATCGGCGAGATCTCAAACCGCATTTACGGCGCCTTCATGGAGCCGATCGGAACCATTGTATACGGCAACATGTACAACCCAAAGCACCCGACTGCAGATGAGCAGGGCTTTAGAAAAGACTGGATCGACGCTCTTAAAAAATCAGGCGTTCCTGCAGTAAGACTTCCGGGCGGCAACTTTGTATCAGGATGGGACTGGAAAGATTCAATCGGTCCTAAGGAGAAGAGAAAACAGCACCTTGACCTTGCATGGCATCAGTATTATCCAAACGATGTTGGACATGACGAGTACCTTCAGTGGGCTGAAAAAGTAGGCGTTGAGCCTATGTACACCATTAACCTTGGTACAGGCGACATCAACGATGCTGTTTACAATGTTGAGTACACAAACCATGCAGGCGGAACCTACTGGTCAGACCTTCGTAAGGAGTACGGCCATGAGAAGCCATACGGCGTAAAGGTATGGTACCTTGGAAACGAGATGGACGGTCCTTGGCAGGTTGCTTCATGGGAGAAAGACCCAAGAGGCTACGGTGTTCTCGTAAATGAGACTTCAAAGGCTATGAAATGGGTAGACGGCAGCATCGAGACTGCTGTGTGCGTATCTAGCTCACCTGACCTTATGCACTATCCTGACTGGGATCTTCAGGTACTTAAAGAGTGCTACAACGCAGTTGATTACATTTCAATGCATCATTATCAGAATTCGGAGATCGGCAACTATGCACAGTTTATGGCTGCATCCCGTTATTTTGAAGATTATATCCGCACAGAGATCGGCCTTTGTGATTATGTACAGCAGCTTATGCGTTCACCAAAGGTTATGAAACTTTCTCTTGATGAGTACGGCGTATTCCCAAGACCAAAGGATAAGCTTCACTACGGCAGAGAAGTTTACCTTGAGCCGGGTACACACTATGCATTTGATCCAAACCGCGAGTATGTGCGCCACGACCCTGATAACATGCCTAGCCGTTCCTTCCCTCCTATGGATCCGATGCTTATGGCACTTGGAAATGCTGCAGTTATCATGGAAATGCTCCGTCATGCAGATCGTATCAAGATCGGATGTATGACATCAGGCCTTGGCGTTGCTGCAGGCGTAGATCACGACGGCGTATTTACCGTTCCTTCATACTATCCATATGCAGACCTCATGAGATTTGGCCACGGCATTTCTCTTCAGACTGCTGTTGAGTGCGAAAAATACGACCTTGACAGCTTTGCTCTTGACGATACTCACAAGTATCATGAGCAGGATCAGGTTGACTTCATTGACAGCGCTGCTGCTTACGATCCTAAGACCGGCGAGCTTACAGTATTTGTAATCAACAGAGACTGGGAAGACACAGCAGACTTTACTCTTGAAATAACAGGACTTAACGGTATGCGTTTTGAAGACCACATGGAAATGTTTACGGAGGAGAGAACTCTTTCAGAAGAGGAAGCAAGAAAGCTTGCTCCTGTAAAGGCTGAAGACACCAGGTGCGACGGCCTTACAGTAAAGGCAGAGCTTAAGCCTCTTTCATGGAATGTATTCCGCTTCGTAAGAGGATAGTTTTTTTGTCGCATGGGAGATAAAAAAAATGACTGATGTTTTAGCTTATACAGAATACGGAAAGGTCAGAGGCGTGTATTTTGACGGCATCTACAGGTTCCTTGGCATCAGATACGCAAAGGCTCCTGTTGGAAAGCTTCGCTTCATGCCTCCTGTTAAACCTGACGTTTCACCTGTTATCGTAGATGCAAAAGAATATGCCTTAAAATGTCCTCAGACCGACACCCCGCGAATAGAAGTGCCTGAGGTGGCTAATTCAAAATGGAACATAAGCAATCAGAAAATCGTAACAGGGAACATGGAGATGGGCAAAGGGCCGATGTCGGAGGACTGCCTGGCGCTCAACATCTGGACACCTGACCTTACTGAAGGTACGGGACTTCCTGTTATGGTCTGGCTGCACGGCGGCGGAGCTCTTGCAGGTACTCCTGAGTGCCCTCATCAGGCCGGCTTTAACATGGCAAAGAAAAACGGCGTGGTAATGGTTTCTGTCAGTCACCGCCTTGGTATCTTCGGATACATGGACCTTTCTCACATTGGCGTAGAAAAGTACAAGAACAGCTGCAATCTTGGCAATCTTGATATGGTAGCGGCTCTTGAGTGGGTTCGTGACAACATAGGATATTTTGGCGGAGACCCGGGAAATGTCACCATTTTCGGAGAATCCGGCGGAGGCGGAAAAGTCTGTCAGCTTATGGGAATGCCTGCGGCAAAGGGGCTTTTCCACAAGGCAATTTGCCAGAGCGGCGGTTTCCAGGCGGCAGATCCAAAATACGGACAGGCGGACACAGATGCGTTCCTTTCACATTTTGGGATAGATAAAGACAATATCGAAAAACTCGAGTCCATACCTTATGAAGAGCTTATAAAGGCTATGCGTGAGATAAATGCAGAACGTGAAAATGGCAATTATCTTAACTTCCCTGTTACTTTTGACGGCAATGTCATTAAGTACAATCCGTTTGACGGAGGCGAAGGCACGGAATTTTCAAAGGACATACCTTTTATCATCTGCTATACCAGGGAGGACATGGCGCTTCTTGCCCTCTTTAACCCCGAGATCTTTGAACTTACCTGGGAGACACTGCCGGGTAAGCTTAAGGCTTCAGGCTATAGCGATGAGGAAACTGAAAAGATCATAGCCACATACAAAGAAATACTTGCAGATCCTACGGCTGTTGACGTAATGATAGCCCTCTTAAACGATACGCACCAGCTTAAGTTCGTAGAGGATGTTGCAAGAGCAAGAGAGGGAAAAGACGCCGCCCCTCTTTACAATGCAGTATTTGCCTTCGAGAGCCCTGACCCTGTTCAGAAAGCTTTCCATGGCACCGATGTACCGTTCTTCTTTGACAATGCTTACCTTGCACCCGGCATGTACACTGCAAAGAACAAGGCGGAAGCCTTCCGCTGTTCTGATACCTGCGGTTCTGCCTGGGCTGCATTTGCAAAAGACGGAAGCGATCCCACAGGCAGAAATATGCCAAAGTGGAAGCCGTATACGGTTTCAGACCGAAATTCAATGCTTTTTTCAGGGGAGACCGAGCTTGTACATGACTACAGAAAAAAGGCACTAGACCTTGTTTACGGATTTTCAGATAAAAATCGTGCCTGATCCAGCACATCTTCCATTATATCTTTTGTCATGCCGCCGGGTACGTACCCAAGTACATAGCCATCAGGGTTTATGATGTATGTAGTTGGAAATGCGGTTATGTAATAATCATCCGCAAGGTTTGTAGATGTATCCATAAGGATAGGGAAGGTGTAGCCGTTGCTTTCTGCAAATTCGGTAATACCTTCTATGCTAAGCTCACTTCCATAATCAGGGAATGTCACAGTAAGGAATGTTACATCTGCATCTTCTTTTGAAGAGTACTCTTTGTAAAGCTCTTCTATATAAGGAAGCTCGGCTTTACAAGGCGGGCACCAGGTGGCCCAGAAGTTAAGGAAAACTATCTTTCCTTTATAATCTGAGAGGGTGTGCTCACTGCCGTACTGATCGGTAAGTGTAAACTCCGGGGCCGGAAAAAGGTCTTTTGCCTTACTTTCTGAAGCTTCTGAAGAAGGTTCTTCTTTGCTTTCAGATTCAGTGTTGTTTTCAGGTGTGGCGTTGTTTTCAGATGCAGTGTTACTTTCAGCATCCGCATTTGCAGTATCCTCTGGGTTCTGGTTTTGATCTTTGCCCGGCAGACTTTCCGCATCTTCTTTACTTTCAGCCTTTTCTTCCACATTTACGGTATTGCTTCCGGAAATGCGTGAAAGATAGGAAGTGATGCCGTTCATCTTGCCTGTAAACATCAGGATTCCCATAAGGATAAGAATGACGCCGCCAATCTTTGTGGTGTATTTTACAACATTTCGGTGTTTGCCGAAAAACTCAAGAAGAGACGTGGTAAATACGCCCACAAGCAGGAAAGGGATAATATAGCCAAGGGTGTAAACGCCTATAAGCATAAAGCCTGAGGCTGCAGACCCTGCCGATGCTGCCATTATAAGTACCGATGAGAGCACAGGACCGATACAAGGGCTCCAGGCAAAGCTTAGTACAAAGCCGAATATCAGCGCTACAAGCGGTGACATAGTCATTTTGCTTACGTCAAAGGGCAGCCTTTTTTCGCCGGAAAGAAGCTCGCTTTTTCCGAAAAATCCCAGCTGATAAAGACCAAACATCACTACGATGATGCCGCCGATTCTTGCAAAAAGTATCTGATTTCCGCTAAAGAACCTGCCAAGAGCACTAAGCCCGAGGCCAAGAAGGAAAAAAGCAAAGCTTACACCTATGGTGAAAAATACGGTGTTTAGCATAACTTTTTTCCTGTTGTAATGCCACATTCCGCTTTCGTCTTTAGATAAAGTCCCGCCTGAAAGATAGCCGATATAAACCGGCAAAAGCGGCAGAACGCATGGTGAAAAGAAACTGAGTAATCCCTGTAAAAATACAGTAAATACGGGAACGCTTGTATTTATTGTCATTTTTGTATTTACCTTTCATTTTAAAGTATAAATACATTATACTTAGTATAAAAAATATATCAAGTACGCATTAATTAAGTATCTGGTAAGAAAAAACTTACTTACCTAAATTTAGTGTTGTTATTTTTGCCAAATACTATTATCATCTAATTGGTTTACGAAAAAAGTTATTTCGGAGGATCATTTGATGCAGATTAAATGCGAATACTGCGGGTCGATGATAGATGACACCCTTGAAAAGTGCCCAAATTGCGGCGCTGCAAATGCCAACATACATCGTACCGCAAACAAAACCCCAAAGACAATAGAAGAACTTGCCGAGTGGTACGCCGCGCACAACCTGCCGCCCTACGAGACCACCAGGTTTTTTATCGGTATAGACTACAAAAAACCGAAGGCTTTTGGTATTTATAAAGACGGAGACGAAGTTGTAGTATATAAAAACAAGGCCGACGGACAAAGGGCGGTTCGCTACCGCGGCACCGACGAGGCCTACGGCGTTAACGAGATTTATTTAAAGCTTAAGAGCGAGATAGTCAATCAAAAAGAAAGAAATGCGGCGCTAAGAGAAGGGACTTCAAGAAAACGCTCGCCCAAAAGCGTTTTTGGCAACGTGGCTCGCAATATTGGCGTTGCGATTTACGCCTTTTTTACCGTAGGTATTTTTGGTATAAATACGATTGCAGGCCTCCTTGTGGCAGGAGTAGCTGTTGGCCTTTTTTTCCTAAATTATACAAGGCATCCTTTGTATGATAAGCTTAGAAGGTTTGTGCTGCCGATCCTTATAGTGACGCTTATTGTTGGATCTGCATTTACGGTTTCTTACGAAAAAGCAAGATATTATGATTTCAATGGACTTAATATCTGTAAATATCATAATAACTACTATTATTATGATACAGTCACCTATGATTATTACCCGCTTGACGATTCTTCTTATGCCAAAGAGTTTATGGAAGACCCTGAAAGCTACAGGACCACATGGGACGATTCCATAATGGACTTTAAGGAGTCGGATTATTACAGCGAGAACTTTGATACAAGCAACAGCAGTTCTGACAGCGGCTGGAGCAGCTGGGACAGTGATTCTGACTGGGACAGTTCAGATAGCTGGGACAGCGGATCTACCGATTGGGACAGTGACTGGTAAATAGTTAAATAATGACCACGCGAGGCCTGGGCTGTAACGTGGTCATTCCATCTCTATTTTCTTCTGTTTTTGCCTGTTTCAAGGTAGTAACCGGCTTTTACGTCGTACATGCGGCGGTCTGCTATTTTAGCAAGTTCTATAACATCACCATCAGGTGCGTCTGATCTTGATGCATAGCCAAGAGAAGCGCTAAGCCCTAACTTTTCGCCATCTTTCCAGGTCTTCATGTGTTTATCAAAATCAGCCAGCATCCGGTCCATTTCTTCTTTTCCGGCATTAAGCAAAACAGCATACTCGTCTCCGCCAATGCGGTAAATCTTTCCCTTGCCTGAAAAACTCATCTGCAGACATCTTGCCACACCTATAAGGATCCTGTCACCTGCCTCATGGCCGTAGGTGTCGTTTGTTGCCTTAAGGCTGTTTACATCGACGGTAATATACGAGAAATCATCAGGAATATGCTCTTCTAAGTCTTTTAGCGCATCCGTGTAGCTGCGACGATTGAAAAGCCCTGTTAGGCCGTCAAGGTTGGCGTTATCCTGCTCTGTGATAACCTGCTCGGAAAGCTTTAATCTAAGCTCCTGAAATCCGCTTCCAAGTACAAACTGGAAAATGATGAACACGATAATGTTGATTATCTGCGGACTAACATCAGTCATATAGAAAAAGAAAAATAATAAAACTGCATCTGAAACCCCTGCGATCAAGGCATATACCTTTGGAAAAAGGAAAAAACTAAGAGGGATAACAAGGGAAAAAGTCATAAAAAGTGTTGGATCCATCTGCCCGGTTACGGTATAGTCAGACCAGGTCAAAAGTATAGCCCAGGCATATTCAAAGGCAGCAAATATCGGATTGGCGATATTAAGAAACCTGTATCTTTGATTTAAATTTCTGTTTACATAAATGTTTATGATAATAAATGCAACGGAAAGAAGTAAAAAGGAAGCATAAAAACTGCAATACCTGAAATAATAAGGGCCGAAAAAGGCCTTATTTACCGTGGCATAGCCAAGCATAAAGGCTTCAAGGATACACATTATTATAGGTGCGATAAGGGACATTCTGGCAGATGAACTGTATGCACCTACCAGGATTCTTTTTTCTTTATCTGTCATGTTTTACTCTCCCTAAGCATTTGTTTAGAAAAATCGGACTATCATTCTTAAGTCATACTGAATTAGTAGTGTTATTTTACCATAATATAAATACTAAATAAAGGGAATACTGTTTTACAAATTTATAGGGCTTTTTACATAATTATTGAGAAATATTGTTGACATTGGAAACAAAAAGGTTACAATTAAAATGTTGGTTACAACGCTATACCAAAAACTGTAACCAAAATTACAGGGAGGTTTTATATCCATGAAAGAAAAGAATCTTAGTTCAAAAGTCAAAGCAACGAGCAGCATCTTATTTAAGATCGCGCTGATCTCTGTTATCGGTATGCTGGCAGTAGGTGCCTCAGTTACACTTATTGCAGTGTCAAACAGTCAGAGAGAGTTAAAGTCAACCATCAAAAATTACATGTTAAGTCAGTCTGACATCGTAGGTTCAACCCTCGTCAGTAATTTCGAGCATGGTCTTACCATCGACGCTTACGAATCCATTACCCCTTATCTTAAAGACGTATCCGTAAACGGTACTTCAAGCAGTTATGCTTACCTGGTTTCAGGCGATGGCACCATGAGGTGGCACCCTACCGAAAGCAAAGTCGGAAGCCCTGTTGAAAATGAGGTGGTAAAGGGACTTACAGCTCAGATTCAGGCAGGAACACTTAAAGAAACCAGAAATGTGGTTGAGTACACTTATAAGGGAACCCAAAAATATGCATCCTATTTTGTAGGTAATTACGATGCGGAAAATCAGTTTATCCTTGTTGTTACCGTAGATGAGAATCAGATTTTTGCAGGGATCAAAAAAACTGTTAACCTTATCATCATCACTCTTATCATTGCGATAATACTCGTTTCGCTTATTGTTTTCTTCTATGTAAGAAATCGCATAACTAAGCCTATCGTAAAGGTGACAGAAGCCATAATTCAGATTTCAGATCTTGATCTTGCCATAGAAGATGACGAAAAACTTCTTGCAAGAAATGATGAGATTGGCCATATCGGTAATGCTTTATCAACTCTTGTAGTTAAGCTTAAAGAAACTCTTGATGTTCTTAAAGATCAGTCAGTTAAGCTTGCAAAGAGCAATAAAGAGTTTAACAACAAATTTGAAGATATCACAAGAAACGTAAAAGAAGTTAACACAGCAGTTGAAGAGATCGCCCAGGGCTCTACGGCACAGGCCGGCGAGACCACATCTGCAAGCGAGCAGGTAAGCAGCATGGGCGATGTTATCGCAAATAACGCAAACAATGCTGCATCTATGGATACCGCAGTTGCAACCATGACAGAGATCTCAAACGACCTTAATGCTACGCTTAAAGAACTTGCAGTTATATCAGGGCGTACAGATGTCAGCATCAAAGAAGTGGCAAATCAGACAAATGAGACCAACACTTCTGCAAACAAGATCCAGGAAGCAACTTCTGCCATTACAGATATCGCTTCCCAGACAAATCTTCTTTCTCTTAACGCTTCAATTGAGGCCGCAAGAGCAGGCGAGGCAGGAAAAGGATTTGCGGTCGTAGCAGATGAGATAAGACAGCTTGCAGAAAGTTCAGCACAGGCAGCAAAGTCTATAGATATCATTGTTTCAGAGCTTATCAACAACTCAAGCGAGTCAGTTGAGAAAATGAAAAATGTGTCTGAAGATGTGCAGATACAGAGAGAAAAGCTTGATGTTACACTTAGCGGTTTTGAAAGACTTAACGCTGAGATTTCAACAGTTGCAGATGCAACCAGGGGCGTATCTGAGCAGACTCAGGTTCTTAACGATCAGAAGAATGTGCTTACAGGCGTAGTAGAGCAGCTTGCAGCCATTTCAGAGGAGAATGCAGCAGGAACGGAAGAGACAAGCGCAAGCATGCAGATGCTTTCGGGCAATATCGCAGATTGTCGCGAAGAAGCAGCAAAACTTGCTAAACTTAGCGAAGAGCTCGACGAAGAGATCAATAAATTCCGTTATTAATATGATTAGTTCAAGCCGGGGCTGCAGCGATCATTTTGGCACCAAAATGATCGCTGCAGCCCCGGCTTAAAGTTGTCATCTGTTCTTTAGTTTTTCAAACTCCGCCTGCATGGTGGGGTTGTCTTTTGTCAGTTTCTTTACCGAAACATCTTCAACCTTGCCGTTTGCGATACGAAGCTGATTATCAGAGCCCTGAAGCTCTTTTTTTACCTTTTCAAGATGGGAGATGGTCTTGTCTATTTCGTCTATAGCCTTTTCAAAGTGGTCGTGGGCGATAGAATAGTTGCGACCGAAATCATCTTTAAATTTAAGAAGATTTTCCTCAAAATTGGTTATATCGATATTCTGGTTGCGAACTGTGGCAAGTTCCTGCTTATAGGAAAGGGCGTTCATGGCCGCATTTCTGAGAAGGGTTATTATAGGGATAAAGCACTGGGGCCTTACCACATACATTTTTTCGTATCTGTAGGAAACATCCACTATACCCGCATTATAAAGCTCGCTGTCTGTTTCAAGAAGCGAAACAAGGACTGCATATTCACAGGATTTTTCGCGCCTGTCCTTATCAAGTTCTTTAAAGAAGTCCTCATTTTTGTGTTTTGTGGCGGTTTCGTCCATCTCGTTTTTCATCTCAAACATAATGGAAACGATCTCATTGCCCATCTCATCGCACTCGCGGTAAATGTAGTCGCCCTTGCTGCCGCTCCTTGCGTCGTTATCCTTTTCAAAATATGCATTTTTAAAGGCTGTGGCCCGGAGCTGGTTAAACTGTATCTCGCAGTGCTGCTCTAGGGTTTCGCCCACCATCTTGGTAGACATTTTTGTCTTCAGATCTTTGTAAAACTCGATCTGGGTATCCTTTTCAGCCACTATGGCATCGTACTTTTCTTTTTCCGATACCAGCTTTCGCTCAAGGTCCTGCTTTTCATCCTTTATCTCGTCAACAGCCTTTCTTACCGCAAGTTCGCGAGCTGTTTCGCTGTTATCTATCTTGTTTTGCAGGTCTTTATTTTCGCTTTCCGCCTTACTTAGCTTTTCTTTCAGCCTGTTTATCTCTTTTTCAAATTCGTCCTTTGTTTTAAGGATGACGCCGGCCTCATTAGCCTTAAGCTCGGCGGCGTGCTTTTCGTTAAGAGCATGGACCGCCTCTGCGACCCTTGCTTCCACATCTGCCTTAAATTCCCCGTCCCTTATCTGCTTTACGATGGAATCAAGCTCACTTCCATCCACAGTAAAAACCTGTCCGCAATGCGGGCATCTAAGTTCTGCCATACCTTTTCCTCCTATTTTAAAACTGCGTTGTCGACTGCGTCGCGAAGCCCCTTTTCAATGAGGGATACGTACTCGTCGGGGATCTTGTCAAGGCTTGCAAACATTTTGGAAAAGTGGTCTCTTAAAATGAGAGCAGAGTACTGGGCGTAAAATTCGTGGCCAAAGTCGGTAACGGAAAGGTTAAGCTCTTTTTTGCTGCCTTCCTTGCTCGTCTTTGTAATGAGACCTTTTTCCTCGATCTTTTTGCAAAGCTTTGTGAAATTGCTTCTTGAGATACCGAGTCTTGAAGCGATCATGCTCATGTTTTCCTGGCGCTCCTCATTTTCAATAAGGTACTCAAGCACCTGGATTATGGCAAATGAGTAAGTCACGCCCTTGTATTCAAAAGCTTCCACTTTATATGCGGCGCTGTAAATATTGCAATAATGTATAAGACTTTCAAGAAAATTTCTGTATTTTCCCATCCATTCAAGTTTCATATCTGTTCTTCTTCCTTATCTGAAAATCTTTAATTTGAACTGATTCGTTAACATAATATCACATCAAAATCGTCTTGCAAAGAGATATAAATAATTGTATAATTAAATTGTTTCCGAAGGAAACAAAAATATAATGTATTAGGGATACGAACAGGGAGCCTGGGGAGGCTTCTGTATTTACGTACTCCCGGATCGGAGGAACAATGAAACTCAAAAAAAGTACAGTGACACTCCTTGCAGTCTCACTGGCGCTGATCCTTTTAGGCAGTATCTTTGCCAGCCTTTTTAACACAGGCTTTGGCAGCGTTTCCGTTAAACGCATCTCTTTTGATACGACCAACGGAAGCCTTAGCGGCCTTCTTTACATGCCTAAGGGAGCATCGGAAAGTAATCCGAGACCGGCCGTTATTGTCACACACGGCTATCTGAACTCTGCAGAGATGCAGGACGCCAATGCTATCGAGCTTTCAAGACGCGGCTACGTTGTCCTTGCGCTTGATATGTATGATCATGGCCATTCTAAACTCAACAAAGATGTTTACGGAGGCACCGAATTCTTCGACCTCTGGAGCAAATTCTGGATCCACTCCATGAACGATGCAGCTACATATATGTACTCTCAGCCTTACGTATTAAAAGATGCGGACGGCAACGGTGTAATGGGCGTTACAGGCCACTCTATGGGCGGCTTCTCATCCACACTTGCTCTTGCATTTGACGAGCAGGCAGCGCAGGCTACCGGTATCCGCAAGCTTTCATGCGGCCTTACCGAAGGTTCTGATTTCTCATATTCCGCATTTGTAGGTATCGACGCAGCCACAGCCGATGCTCTTGGCGGCGGACGTATTATGGGAAAAGTTGCTGCAAGATATGATGAATTCTTCTTCAACAATCCTGAGGAAACAGGCGGTACAGTGAGACAGAAAGACTACGTTTCAACTCCTGACGGACAGACCTTCCTTCAGACTGAAAATGCAGCAGCAAACACCTGGTATAACACATCTGACGGCGGAAAGCGTATTATCTACGAGCCTGCCCAGACACATCCTTGGAACCATTTTTCAAAGGAAACCACAGGCTATGCCATCGATTTTTATAAAACAGCATTTGCAGGATATACAGACGGTATCAAAGATATAGCATCAAGTAGCCAGATCTGGCAGTTTAAGGAGCTTTTCTCCTTTATCGCACTTATCGGCTTTGTTATGTTCTTTATCCCATTTGTAGAGATCCTTCTTGGCCTTCCGTTCTTTAACAAGGCAAAGACAGAGCTTCCTGCTCCTGTAGCAGTAAGCAAGCTTACAGGCGCAAAGCTTGGCAGATTTGCTCTTATGCTTTCACTTGTAGTAGTTCCTGCAGTATTCTTTGCACCGCTTTACGACGATGCTCCGGCATCCCCTCTTATGGACCTCCTTTTTGTGGCAGGTATCGTATTTGCGGTATGCGGCCTTGTAGGCATATGCCTCGGCCTTAGAGCAGAAGCGGGAAAGGGCAAATATATCTGCGGCAGCGTTCTTACAGTGCTTGCAGGTGCAGCCCTCAGCTTTATCGCAAAGAAGCCTTTATATCAGTCCCTTGCAACATGGGTAGCACCATCGGTTAACTCCATCGCAGTTTGGACCCTTGGATGTGCGGTTATCTCAGTACTTGCAATGAGCCTTATATTTACGGTAAGCAAGGCTAAAGACGGCGCAGGCCTTCGCGATTACGGTATCAGTTTAAATCCGCTTACCATTATCGCATCCCTTCTTACAGCCTGCGTAGCACTTGTTGTGGGCTACCTTATCCTTTTTGCCATCGATGCGGTGCTTCATGTAGATTTCCGTCTTTGGGTATTTGCCTACAAGACATTTGACATGAACATCTTACCTGCAGTATGCAAGTATTTACCTACATTCTTCCTGTTTTACTTTGTATCAAGTGCATCGATCTTTGCAAATACAAACACAGACAGTATGCAGGGCGTAAAGGGTTATCTTGCCGCTATCGCTTTAAATGCGGGCGGAAGTATGCTCTGGCTTTGCCGCCAGTACGTAACTCTCTTTAGCACCGGAGTAGCAGCTCATCCTGATGCAGCACTTTCCGGCATCGTTCTTGTAGCAGTATGTGCAGTACTTGTTGTAGCTGCCATTATCTCAAGAGCACTTTACAAGAAATGCGGAAACATCTGGGTTGCAGCATTCCTTAATGCATTCCTCGTAACCATAATGACTATCGCCAACACAACAGTATACATGAAATAAGCAAGTTACAATTCGTTGAATTGTATGTTAACATATGTACCAGGTACCTGTGTAAAAAATTTACATACGTACCTGGTACATTTGTAAAAAAACCTCTTGACAAAATGAACATTTGGGGGTTAATATTTTATCATAGAATTGAACTCGTTCATTATAAAAAGAGAGGTAGAAAAAATGCCAAAGATTATTCCGGATCTTAAAGAAAAGATTATTGCAGGTGGCAGGAAACTGATGCTTAGCGGCGACCCGAAGGCTTTATCCCTTCGCGCGATCTCAAATGAGTGCGGTATTGCGGTAGGTACCGTATATAACTATTTTACAGGAAAAGACCAGCTTATCGTTTCTGTTCTTATGGACGACTGGCTTAAGGCTCTTGATAAGATGCAGGCGCATTCTATTAGAGCAAAAAGCTTTGAGGCAGGTCTTGAAAATATTTATGACGACCTTGTTGAATTTATAGCCGTTTACAGAAAGATCTGGAGCGGCTTTTCAAAGGGCACATCTGAAAAAGCAAGTATGCACGGCCATCACGGCGAATTTATGGATCAGCTTGGCAACTGCGTTACATTACTTGCAAATTCAAACAAAGTAGAGGTTGATGCAGATGAAAGACGTATTATCTGCGAGCTTTTACTTGTTGCGGTTATGCAGGACGATGTTA
>JAEEGF010764531.1_pt1 | contig 22044 bp, 22 predicted proteins | sample 9134171 | NCBI WGS metagenome assembly JAEEGF01 (sample SAMN16246542, study PRJNA631951) | gut metagenome | biome: gut microbiome; feature: rumen; material: AP-attached | host: Bos | place: Iran: Karaj | collected 2018-10 | reverse complement strand
GCTGGCCGCCCATGGCCCGCAGCAGCGCGTCCACGGTGCCCTCGCCGCCATCCGCCACGGGAACGGATACGCACTCCGTGCCCGGGAAGATCTTCATGGTGACGCGCTCCAGGATGTCGCAGCTCTCCAGGGCGGACAGGGAGCCCTTGAAGGAATCAGGAGCAAAGATGAATTTCATGATATTTCTCCTATTTTCAGACAAGGCGAAGCCCGATTAAGACTTCGCCTTGTATAATCTTTTCTTAGTGATGCAGCACTTCGCCGGTGAGCTTCTGATAGTACTTGAGCAGGGCGCTGTGGTCGCAGCTGCCGTCGCCGTCGTGATGCAGGATCTTCATCATTTCGAGCACAGACTGGGTCAGCGGGATGGGAGCGTCCACGGCCTTGGCGGCGTCCACCACGTTGTTCAGATCCTTGATGTGCAGGTCGATGCGGAAGCCGGGCTGGAAGTTCTGATCCATCATCATGGGCGCCTTGGCGTTCATCACGGTGCTGCCGGCCAGGCCGCCCTTGATAGCCTCAAAGATCTTCTGGGGCTCCACGCCGCACATCTGGCCCATCTGCATGGCCTCGGCCAGGGCCGCGATGTTCACAGCCACGATGGTCTGGTTGCACAGCTTGGTCACGTTGCCCGCGCCCACATCGCCGCACAGGACGACAGAGGAACCCATGGCTTCCAGAACGGGCTTGAACTTGTTGAAGACCTCTTCCTTGCCGCCGACCATGAAGCTCAGGGTGCCGTCGATGGCCTTGGGCTGGCCGCCGGACACAGGGGCATCCAGCATGTCGATACCGTACTTGGCAAGCTCAACGGCGATTTCGCGGCTGGCCACGGGGTTGATGGAGGAGCAATCGATGAAGGTAGCGCTTGACGGCATCTTTTCAGCCAGCTTGTCGTCCTCCAGCATGACGGACTTCACATGGGGGCTGTTGGGCAGCATGGTGATGACGGCGTCCACGTCCTTGACGGTTTCGGCGGAATTGGCGCAGGCGGTGGCGCCGGCGGCCTTGAGCTCTTCCACGGTGGCCTCGTTGCGGTCGTACACGAACAGCTGGTGACCAGCCTTCAGCAGATTCTTCGCCATGGGCTTGCCCATGATTCCCAGACCAATAAATGCAATTTTCATAGCGTTGTTCTCCTTATTATTTATTCACTACGTTCATCGGCGTACCGGCGGCAAACTGCGCCAGGTTATCCACGGCAATGTCCATCAGACGCTTGCGGCTCTCCTTGGGAGCCCAGGCGATATGCGGCGTGATGAAGCAGTTTTTGGCCTTCAGCAGGGGATTGTCCGTGCGGATGGGCTCGGTATAGACCACATCCAGACCGGCGTGGGCCACCTTGCCGCTGTTCAGGGCGTCCGCCAGGGCCTGCTCGTCCACCAGTTGTCCGCGGGAGGTGTTGATGAAGTACACGCCGTCCTTCATCTGGGCGATGGTGTCCCGGTTGATCATGCGCTCCGTCTCGGGGAACAGCGGGCAATGCATGCTGATGACGTCGGAGCGGCGCAGCAGCTCCTCCAGGGACACATACTGGGCCAGCGCTCGGCCGGTCTCGGTTTCGTGATGGTCAAAGGCCAGCACGTTCATGCCCAGGGCCCGGGCGATGCCCGCCACGGTCTGGCCAATGCGGCCAAAGCCCACGATGCCCATGGTTTTGCCCGCCAGCTCCACCAGGGGATAGTTCCAGAAACACCAATCGGGGTTGGTGTTCCATTCGCCCTGGTGCACGGCCTGGCTGTGAGCCTCCACGTGCTGGCAGATGGCCAGCAGATGGGCAAACACCATCTGGGCCACGGCGGTGGTGCCGTAGGTGGGGATGTTGGTCACGGCGATATGGCGCTCCTTGGCGGCGGCCACGTCCACCACGTTATAGCCGGTGGCCAGCACGCCCACGTAGCGCAGCTCGGGGCAGGCGTCCATGGTTTCGGCGGTGATGGGGCACTTATTGATGATCACGGCCTCGGCGTCGCCGATGCGGGACACGATCTCGCCGGGCTCGGTGCGGTCGTACACCGTCAGGGTGCCCAGGCGCTCAAAGCCCTCCCAGCTCAGATCGCCGGGGTTTTCGGTATATCCGTCCAGAATCACGATTTTCATGGTTTATTCCTCCGTCATCGCCCAGGCGCGGGCCAGGGCGCGTTTGGTATTGGCCAGGATGATATCCGCATCCTGATGGGGCCGGGGAGCCACCTCCGAGGACAGGATCAGGGGTTTTTCAGGCCGGAAGAGACCTTCGCTCTTGAGCACCTGCAGATAGTCTGTCAGTTCCGGAATATCATTGACGCCGTTTTCATAGCCAAAGCAGGGATGCATATCGCCGTAGGCATCCGCCCCCTCGGTCAGCACGGCGTTGCCGTAATGCAGGTGCGTGATGTAGGGGGCCAGGGTGTGCACGGTGTAGGCGCTGGTCTCATGGCAGATGGGGATATGGGACAGATCCACCAGCAGGCCGAAATTTGCGTGATCCCGGCGGACGTCGGCGGCAAAGCGGGCAGCCAGCGGAGCCGGCCCGATCAGCGACTTTTTGTCCACATCGTAATCAAAGACCTCCAGCTCCACCATCAGCCCCTTTTCCGCCGCGTAGCGGCACACAGAACCGGTGGTTTTGAGCAGCTGCGCATAGTTTTCTTCCTTGCGGGCTTCTTCCCAATGACCGGACAGGAAGGCAATGCCCTCCGCGCCGAGCTCCACGGCCTCGTCCACAGCGGCGAACAGCGATTGTTCCGCCAGCTTCCGGTCTTCCTCATTCAGCGCGTTGGGATTCAGATGGCCGCCCAGCAGCTGAGGATGGGCGCCGAAGCCTACGCTCAGATGGCTCTGACGCAGCACCTCGGCCACCTGCCTGCGAACCTCCGCATCCTCGATGTGGGAGATTTCCACTGCTGTAAAGAAGGGATCGCAAACGATCTTTTTGATGGATTCCAGGATGTCATACCGGGCTGGCGGATAGCTCATCCAGTTCAGGGTGCCGGTACGGAAATACTGATGGATGGATTCTTTCATGCTCTTACTCCTCCAGCAGGCGGGCCGCCACCATTTCCTTGCGCATGGCGGCAATGACCTTTTCATCGGAGGGCAGACTGGGACGGTAGGGCAAGCCTACATTCAGGCCCATCATGTTGGCCATATCCTTGGTGGATACCGGGAAGCTGGCCAGATCCATGGACAGGCGCACGGGATTCAGACGATACTGGGCTTCCAGGGAACCCGCCAGGTCGCCTTCCACAAATTTATTATAGATGGAGCACACCAATTCGGGATACATGTTGGCAGTGGAGCACACGCCGCCCGCGCCACCGTGCACCAGGGTGCCGAATACCAGCGTGTCCTTGCCGCCGAAGACCTTGAAATTGCGGCCCCGGTTGCGGCGGATGAACTCCGCCGTGCGGGTCATATCGCCGCTGGAATCCTTCATGCCCACGATGTTGGGGCAGGCGTCAGCCAGGCGCTCCACCAGAGCGTAGCTCATGGTGTAACCGGTACGGCCGGGGTTGTTATAGAGCAGCATGGGCAATGCGGGCACGGCGTCCGCGATGGTGCGGAAGTGCCGGAAAAGCTCCTCCTCGGTGGGCTTTAAGAACATGGGCTGGAGCACGGAAATGCCCTGCGCGCCCACCTGCTGAGCCATCTTGGCAATGCGCACGCATTTCTGGGTGCGGATGGCGCCGATGCCGCAATAGACCGGCACCCGGCCCGCGGCCTGGGATACCATGATCTCCAGGGCCTGCTGGGTCTCATCCTCTTCCATCATGTAGAACTCGCCGTTGCTGCCAAAGGCCAGGATGCCGTGGACGCCGCCGTTGATGACGAAATCCACGTGACGGCGCATGGTGGGCTCGTCGATGCGCTCGTTTTCGTCGATGGGGGTCAGAATAGGGGGAATGATGCCGCGGATAAAGCTGGTATCCATGTTTGTCTCTCTTTTATTTATGTTCCCGCAGGATGGACAGGGCGCGCTTGGCTTCGCCCATGATCATGTTTACTTCGTTGCTGTACAGGTTAAAGTTCATGCCCTTGCCGTGCCACTGCTCGTAGGCGGCGGTGGTCATGCAGTGATTGCCGCAGTACTTGCCGTGGCGCTTGGCGGCGGCGATGACCTTGTCCACGCATTCCAGGTATTCGGGCGCTTTCTGGTTGCCGGTCACGCCCAGGTCGCAGCACAGGTCGTTGGGACCCATGAAGGCCACATCGATGCCGTCGATGGACAGGATCTCGTCGATGTTGTTCACGCCCTGGGCGGATTCGATCTGGGCGACCAGGATGGTGTCCTCGTTGGCCTGTTTCATGTAGGCTACGGCGTCGGGCACGGGAATATAGCGGTTATGGGCGCGCATCATGGACATGCCGCGCTTGCCCATGGGGGCGTACTTGGCGTATTCCACCAGCTTGCGGGCCAGCTCGGGGGTATCGGTGCTGGGCAGCATCAGGCCGTCCACGCCCATTTCCATGAGCCGCAGGATGGATTCCCGCAGGGCCCCGGGGATACGCACCAGCACGCCGATGCCGATGGCCTTGGCTACGGCCACCATGGGGGCCAGCTGGCTGTAATCAAAGCTGCCGTGCTCGCAGTCGATGATGAAGAAATCGAACCCGCAGGATTGCAGGATGCGGGGAACATCGGGGTGGGACAGGACGTTGATCATGGTGCCGATCACGTTTTCGCCGGCGCGCATTTTTTCTCTGAGGGTGGACATAGGGCGTGCCTCCTTTTATTATTTTTCAGGGACGAAGACTCTTTTTCTGTTTGGATACCATGGCCACGGCGTGCATGCCCTGGCCGCTTTTAATGGTCTTTTCCAGCTCCAGCTCGATTTCTGCGATGCGCTCGGCCTGGTAGATCAGCCGCTGGGCATCCTCGGGCCGGATGACGATGACGCCGTCGCAGTCGCCCACGATGTAATCGCCGGGCCGCACCAGGATGCCGCCGCAGAGCACCGGCACCTGTACCGAGGCGATCTTGCACTCGGTTTCCAGGCGAATGGCCGGGCCCTTGCAGAACAGGGGCAGCCGATCCCGGCGGATCACGCCGCTGTCCCGGCATTTGCCATCCAGCACCATGCCGGAAAGACCGTTGACCTGGGTGGCGTTCATAATGTTCTCGCCCACGATGGCGTAGGGGCTGGGCACGACGCCCACCAGCACGTCGCCGGGCTGGGCCTGCTCCATCATTTCAAACACGTTGATGGCGGGAAAATCAGGAGCGGGCTGTCGCTCATACTGCACGGTGAAAGCCCGACCGCAGATGCGGATATTCTCCGGAACGGGCAAAATATCCTCCATCCAGCCGTCCATGTGCAACAGCTTCATGGCGTCGGTCAGCGCGCCGGTCTCGGCGTGGGACAGAAAATCCAGAATTTCCTGTTCAGTCATGGCATTCTCCTCAGTCATCGGATTCGTCGGCGGCCGCCACCGCACCCTGCTTGCTCTTTTTCACCTCGCTATAGACGGTATAAGCCAGCACGGCGGCGGTGAGCACCAGGAAGACCACGGCGATGGGAGACTGCACCATGGGCAGCAGGCTGCCCTGGCTGCGCATCAGGGAACGGCGCAGGTTTTCTTCCAGCATGGGGGCCAGAATGAAGCCCACCACCAGGGGCGCCAGGGGGAACTTGTTGCGCTTGAGGATGAAGCCCAGGATGCCGAAGGCCACCATGACCGCGATATCGAAGATGCGGTTATTGGAGGAATAGGAGCCCACAAAGCAGAAGGCGATGACCACGGGCAGCAGCACTTCGGTGCGGATGGACAGGATCTTGGAGAAGATGGGCAGGCCGAAGTAGGCTTCGATCAGCATGATCACGTTGGCCAGGATGAAAGCGGCAAAGATGGCATACACCAGCACGTTGCCGGAGGAGAACAGCAGGGGGCCGGGAGCGATGCCGTGGATCTGGAAGCCGGCCATGATCATGGAGGTGGCGTTGTCGCCGGGGATGCCCAGGGTGAGCAGGATGATCAGCGCGCCGCCCACGGAGGCGTTGTTGGCGGTCTCGGGGGCGCAGATGCCCTCGATGGAGCCCTTGCCGAATTCCTCGGGATGCTTGGAGGTCTTCTTGGCGAAGGTGTAGGCCAGCAGGTTTGCGATGTTGCCGCCAATGCCGGGCAGGATGCCGATCACCAGGCCGATGGCGGCGGCAGGGCCGGCGGTCTTGAAGCAATGGAAGAATTCCTTCCAGGTGATGCCAAAGCCCTTCATGCGGGTCTGCTTGACCACGGACAGCTTGGCCTGCTCGGGGGTGGTGCTGTTGCGCTTGGCGGCGTTGGAAAGCACCTGGCTCACGGCGAAGAGGCCGATCAGCAGGGGCACCAGGGCGAAGCCGCCCCGCAGCCCGCGCATGCCGAAGGTGTAGCGGGTGTATGCGCTCAGCTGATCGATGCCCACGAAGGCCAGGGCCACGCCCAGCAGGCAGGACAGCAGACCCTTGACCATGCTGCCTTCCGCCAGGGCGGACACGGTGGTCAGCGCCAGCAGGATGACGGCGGTGTATTCATAGGGGGAGAAGCGCAGGGCTACCTTGCCGATGAGGGGGGCCAGTGTGCTGAGGATCACGGCGGAGAAGATGCCGCCGATGAAGGAGAACAGCACTGCCACGCCCATGGCGCGGTAGCTTTGGCCCTTCTTGGCCAGGGCATGGCCGTCAAAGCAGGTGGCGATGGAGGAGGGCGTGCCTGGGATGCCCAGCAGGATGGCGGAAATGAAGCCGCCGGAAACGCCGCCCACGTATACGCTCATCAGGAAGGAGATGCCCACCACAGGCTCCATGGAGAAGGTCAGGGGCAGCATGATGGCCAGGGCCGTGAAGGCGGACAGGCCGGGGATGGCGCCGAAGATCAAGCCGGCCAGATCGCCGATGAAGATCAGCAGCAGCGTGATGGGCTGGGAAAACAGATTGGAAAATCCTTGCAGCAGCATTGTGACGTACCTCCCTTATCCCAGAATGCCTGCGGGCAGGAAGATCTGGAACCCGTAGTAGAACAGATAGTAAACGGCGATGGGCACGGCCACCGAGGTGCAGATGCTGATGATCAGCAGCTTCTTTTCCTTAAAGGAGCCGCGGGGGAACAGCAGATACATCTGGCAGAAAAGATACACGATGGTCAGGGGGATAAAGCCCACGGGCTTGAGCAGGAAATAATAGCCCACCAGCAGAGCGATGCTCAGCAGCAGGGGGTAATTGAAGGTGAAGGGCTTCTTTTCCACCTTCTTGTCCTTTTCTTTCAGGTTTTTGCGGGTGCTGCCAAAGATCTGGACGATGGACAGCACGCCCATGACGATGGCCACGATGCGGGGAAAGAACTGCGGGCCCAGGGAATCGGCCTTGGACATCTTGATGGCGTAGGACCCGGCATACAGGAAGATCGAGAACGCCAGGAAAATGAGCCCTGACAGCTGATCCTTGCGGGATTCGGACATGGTTTATTCAGCCTCCTTGGATGGCGCTTGTAAAAAGAGGGCCCGAGCCGGACAGATCCGGCCCGGGCTGATGATTCTTTTATTACTGAGCGGCGATGAACTCGTCCTTGTAGATTTCCATGGTGTCTTCGTAGAACTTCTGGGCGTATTCCTTGGCTTCTTCCTTCAGCATGCAGGCGGGGGTCAGGAAGTTATCCTTCAGATAGGCCAGGAACTCGGGATCCTGCGCGGCCTTGGCCAGAGCGTCGGCCAGGATGTCCACGATCTCATCGGGGGTGTCGGGGTTGACGCCAACCCAGAAGAACTTGGAGAAGTCCACGTTCTTGTAGCCGAATTCGGAGGCCAGCTTGGCATCGGGGATCAGCTCATTGGGCTCGCTGCCCAGCAGGCACAGGGCCTGGAATTCGCCGGTGGTGAAGTAATCCAGGGCCAGGGAGTAGCTCAGGTTGATGACGTCGGTCTGACGGCCCAGCAGCGCGGTGATCTTGGCGGCGTTGTTGCCCACATCCTGGAAGCGGAAAGCGGAGCCCCACTCCTTGTTCATGGCGATGCCGCAGATCTGGTTGGTGGCGCCGATCTTGCCGCCGTATTCGATGCTGTCGGGAGCCGCGGCGGATTTTTCCACCAGGTCCTTCAGATCGGCATAGCCGGAATCCTTATGGGCAACCAGCACGGTGGTGTTGTCGATCAGGGGGATGCCGATGGTCTTGAAGCTGTCCAGGTTGATGTCGGTGGTGCCCATCATGTTGGGAACGAACATGTCGGTACCGTTGATGATCAGGGTGTAGCCGTCAGGATCGGCGTCCAGGGCCTGCTCCATGCCCATCACGGTAGCGCCGCCGTTGACGTTCACGGTGACCACGCTTACGCCCAGCACCTTTTCCAGGGCCAGAGCCAGCTGACGGGTGTTGCGGTCGGTATCGCCGCCCGCCTTCACGGGGCAGATGATCTGGATGGGCTTGGAGGGGAAGTTATCGGCCAGGGCCACGTTGGCCAGGCCCAGCATCAGGCACAGGATGAGCAGAACGGAAAACAGCTTTTTCATGGGAGTACCTCCATTTCGGATTCGGTCGTTTGCTGACCGTTTGGTTGCCCCTATTATGCAGGAGAATATGGGTTTGTGCAAGTCGCTAAAATTTCTAAAGATTTTTTAGCAAAAATATGGCAATTTCACATTCTTTCACTTTTTGCAATGCATGACGGAAATGCTGCATTGCATATGAAATATATACCTGAGGAATCCGGCAGGAAAAAGAGAAAATTTGTCGAAAGAAGAAGCATCCCAGCCAAAGGAGATGCTTTTTGATGCGGATCGCCTGCCTGTTGCCCCGAAAGGACATGGTGGAAAGAGCCTGGAGCATGCTGATGCGCAACAGCGTGGACTGGCAAGCCCTGGGCCTGACCATCGATTATGGCCCCAAGTTCTACGCGCTGGAATGGATCGAAAAAATGAAAAACGAAACGCCGCGGCCCGATATCATCATGGCCCGCGGCCTCCATGCCACGCTGATCAAGCTCCATTGTGCCATCCCCCTGGTGGAGATCCGCCTGACTGCCCAGGAGATGGGCCTGCTGATCGTGCAGGCTCTCAAAATGACCGACCAATCCCGCCCCCGCATCGGTGTGGTAGGCTACAAAAACCAATACTGCAACATGGATCAGTTCGATGAGATTTTTGGCATCGAGCTGCATCAATACCTTGTGCAGGACGACATCAGCAACATTGAAACCCTGTACGAATGCGCCCGCCAGGCCGTGCGGGATCAGATGGACGTGATCATCGGCGGCGACGTGGCCCAAGAGGTGGCCGATCAGGGCGGCATCCCCAACCTGTATATCCAGTCCACCGGCGACTCCTTTTGGGAGGGCTTCCTCTCCGCCAAGCGCATGGCCTACGCCATCGAGCAGGAGCAGCTGAACACCTCCCGGCTGCAAACGCTGCTGAACAACGCCTTCAGCACCGTGATCTGCATGGACACCCTGGGCCGGGTGACGCTGATCAACCACGTAGCCGAAATGCAGCTGGGCTGGACGCCCTCGGCGGTGCAGGGCAGGGCCCTGTCCGAGTTGGTGGCCGATCTGGACATGGACACGCTCACGCCGGTGCTCACCGAGGGAAAAACCGTCTTTTCCTTATATGTTGATATCGGCCCCCGCTCCATGGTGGCCAACGTATCTCCCATTCAAACCGACAGCGGAATTTCCGGCGCGGTGCTTTCGGCCCAGCCGGTCAAGCTGGTGGAGGAGATGGGCTCGGTTGTGCGTCAGCACCAGCAGGCCCGGTATTCCTTCTCCGGCACGCCTCAGGACATCGGCGAACCCTCTGCCGCCATCCGCCGGGCAACGGCACAATGCAAGCAATACGCCGCCAGCGAATTCCCGGTGCTGGTATACAGCGATCCCGGCAATCTGCAGCTCCGCTTCGCCCAGCTGATCCATCGTTCCAGCCGCCGGGAGCAGGGCAGCTTTGTTTATACGGATTGCGCGGAGCTGCCGGAAAATGAGCAGATCCAGGCCATCTTTGGCGCATCTGACGAAAAGGGCGGCCTGATCCGGGCAGCCAACGGCGGCACGATGTATCTGGAAAACGTGCACGCTTTATCCCTCCCCGCCCAGCACCGGCTGCTCTCCGCGCTCAAATATCACTCCTTCATGGATACCCATTATCAGCAGGAGCAGCTCAGCGTGCGCATGGTCGCCTCCGCCCGGGATGCCTTGCCCCAGCTGGTGGAGGAGGGCCGTTTTGACAGCGAATTGTATTACGCCCTGAATACGCTTTCCGTATCCCTGCCGCCCCTGCGGGAGCGCACCGAGGATATCCCCTACTGGGCCGATCAATTTCTGGCCCACTATCGGGAGCGCTACCAGCGCTATATCACCCTGACGGCAGGCGGCAAGCAGCAGCTAATGAGCTACCAATGGCCGGGCAACGTGATCCAGCTACGGGCCTTCTGCCAACACCTGATCCTCATCGCCAAGCATCGCACCATCGATGAGGTGGACATCCGTCGCCTCTACGAGCGTATGTACCCGGCCCCCGTCACCGCCGCCGTACAGCCCGTAGAAAAGAGCGCCTATACCGGCAGCGAAGCTGACCTCATCGCCCAGCTCCTGGCCCAATACGATGGCAACCGCAGCCGCGTGGCTTCCGCCCTGGGCATCAGTACCACCACTCTGTGGCGAAAAATCAAAAAGTACGGTCTAAAGGATGAATAAAAAGCATATTTCAAATTGAAACAGCCTTAATAGATTGTAATTCTTCCCCCCGTGGGTTCATGTATCCAAACCAAAGGGACAAAAAGGGAGCAAAAGGGAGTAGAAGGGACTAAAAAGGAGTAGAAGGGAGTAGAAGGGACTAAAAAGGAGTAAAAGGGAGTAAAAAGGACTTGAGTTCCCTGCTTGACAGTGATATATTGTATTTGGTGAGTTTGGGCGATGACCCAAGCTCATTTTTCTTTGCAAGCCCTGTGGCGATGATCGCCGCGGGGCTTTTTTCATGCCATCGTGCAGTTATGGGGTAATACCAGAGAAAGGATGGGGTATGATGATGGACACAAAACGAAACGCGGACGGAATCCAGCAGCTCATGGGAAGCCCGGTTTGGAGCGACGACGGAGCTGTGAAGCTGTATCTCTACTGCCTGGCTATGGCAAGCCGCAATCAGTATTGTTGGCGCGGGCTGCAGCTCCAGCCGGGCGACATGCCTCTGTCAGAACGAAAAACGGCAGAAGCACTCTGTTGGTCACGGGACAAGCTGCGCCGCAGGATGCGGATGCTGGAAGCGCAGGGGATAGTGACGATCCAGGCATACCCCAATGTGGGCACGATGCTGCATGTTGTGAACTGGCTTGATATTGAAGACACCGATCTGGAAAGCAGGCCAGAAAACGGACCAGTCTGGCCTTATGATGCGGCCAGAGCAGAGGCATGGGATGCTCAAAATTGTACCAGTTCTTCATGGGATACCCGGCAGGCATGGTATCAGGATGATACCAGTCACCGGGAAAGCGGTATCGCTATGATACCAACTGACCCTCAGAATCAGACCGGTTATGGCCAAACCGGTACGCTGGCAAGACCTAACCCATATAAATAGAAAATATATACTTCTTCTTTTGGGTATGGAACGAGAATCGAACCAGATCGATTTTCAGAGATATGGCTTGCCTATCCGCAGAACCGGCGCACGAACCGCGAGGCTGCGGCAGCGCTGGTGGAGAAGGCACTGAATGACGGCGCAACAGTGGATAGTATTCTCACCGCACTGGATGCGGAGAAGCAAACCGTGGACTGGCAAACCGCAAATGGTCAGTATGTTCCCGGCATTGTGAAATGGCTGCAGAGGGAGCCTTGGCGGAGCTATGTGGCCGCTGCTCCTCAAGATGCGGATGATGATGAACTTTGGAAAACAAGGTAAGCCTTCCACGTTCTAATCTTCGTTATCCAAGAAAGCAATGTGTAACAATTCGATTTTTCATAACGGGTGTCTGAAAACAAATTCATCATTCCTTGATATTTGGCGAGAGATAAAACGCAGGGAACCTGCACAGCCACAACGCTTGCGCTGGCAGACAGGGGCTTGGGGGCGGAGCATACCAACAAGCATTTTGCAAAATCTAGCAGATTTGCATTGCTTGCTACTCCTCTTTCCAGCCTCTTGAATGACGAAAAAAACGAGGAGAGTTTAGACGAATGATCAACATGCTGATCCGGAAGATCAGAACCCTGGCACACAAGGAATGCTGCAATTGCATTGATGGGAAATGTATTGAAAATGGAGCGTGCATTGTCATCAATCCCCTGTATCCGTCAATTCACGATGGAGTCGTTGCCTGCGATTATTTTCTGGAAGGCGTGCTGCCCATCGATCCGGTATTGAATCGGATCATCTGGGCGGAGCTGCTTCGGGAACAAGATGTGATCCGGCCAAATGAAAGAACCTGCGCTTGGTGCGGCGGTGATTTCGTGCCCAACAGCAGCCGACAGCAATACTGCCCGCACTGTAAACCGCTTCATGAGCGGCTCCACAACCGGAACAAACAGCGCAGCTACTATCAGCGAAAGCGGATGAAAAGCGCATGATTTGTTACCGGTTAGCGCTTCAAAAGGGCTTGCATATCGGGGCTTTCCATGGACGGTTTAGACGGGGGATGAAGAATGAATCGTCCCCGTCAAAATTCGGATTCTAACCGGTAACAAAACAATTCTGCTTTCCCATTAACATATATAAGGAGAAACGCATTTATGATGAACCTTCACGCTGAACTGGCTCCCGTTCGTAATGACAATCAAAATCCTTCGCTGACCCTGACCGTACCGCAGATGGCAAAGGAGCTGAACATCTCCCGCAACACCGCTTATGAGCTGACGAAGCAGAAGGGCTTTCCCTGCTTTCACGTGGAAAAACGTGTCCTGATCAATCGGGATATGCTGCAGTCCTGGCTTGACGAGCAGTGCAGCAGGACGGCATGAGAATTTTACACTTTAAAGCGTTGATGGGCTTGGCCAGATTGGATAGAATATAGTCAGCACCTTGACAACTTCAATCTGATCAAGACCATTGTCAACTCCGTTAGCCTCATAAAGAGAGGAGTTTACAATGACAGGAATGAAAAACAGTGTTCGTCAGCGGGCCAACGGAACCTGGGAAGGACGATACTACGGAGCGGATGGCAAACAGCATTCTGTGTACGGAAGCTCAAAAAATGTGGTGAAAGAAAAGTTAGCTGCCAAGCGCACGGAGATCAGCCAGGGCGTTGCCATCACGGAAACCGATCTGACAGTGGAGCAATGGGGCCGGGAATGGCTGGACAATTTCAAGGCGAACCGCGTGAAGCATTCCACCATGGATAACTATGACACCTACTTCCGGCTTCATATTGCACCCTACATCGGGCACATCAAGGTGAAGGATCTGACTACTCTGACCGTTCAGCGCCTGTACAATCAGCTGGAAAAGAAAGGCATGTCTGCAAAAAGTGTTTATAATGTCCATGGTATGCTGCACGGAATGCTGGACAAGGCAGTCAAGCTGAATTTGCTTCATCAAAATGTCAGCAAAAACTGTGAATTGCCCCGGTTTGTCAAGCATGAAATGTATCCGCTGAATAAAGACGAAGTAGGGCAGTTCATGGGGCTGGCAGAGGATGATCAGTATTATCTGATGATGCGCCTTGACTTCTTCACCGGCTTGCGGGAAAGCGAGCTGATCGGCCTCAGCTGGGACTGCGTGGATTTTGACAAGCACACTCTGCGGGTGTACCGTCAATTCGTCCGCATTGCTTCCGGCCCGGATAAGGGAAAGATGATGTACATGCCCCTGAAAAACGGCAAGGAGCGCACCATCACGCTGACCACCTCCGCTCTGAATGTGCTGAAGGAGGCCAAACGGAGGCAGAGCGAAATGCGGCTCCGTGCCGGCAGCAGCTGGGAAAATGAGCACAACATGATTTTCACCCGGGAGAACGGACGTTTCGTCCGGTTCAAAACGCTGTACATCCACTTCAAGGCCATCGTGAAGAAAATGGGCCGGCCCGAGGTACGCTTCCATGACATCCGCCACACCTTCGCGACCTTGTCCCTGCAAAGCCATGTCGATCCCAAGACGCTCTCTGAAGCCCTGGGGCATGCCACGGTGGCCTTCACGCTGGACGTTTACGGCCATTGCAATGAAGACATGAAGCAGCAGGCCGCAGACAAGCTGGAGCAGCTGATCTGCCAATAATGAATAAAAGAAGCATAAAAACACAGCCGTTTTTCGGAAAGATGTCCCCGAAAAAACGACTGCATGAATCTCAATAATGGTACTAATGATGGTACTAACGCTCCAAAATAACGAAAAATCCTTGATTTCTCAAGGATTTTTCCTGGTGGAGCATAGGGGAGTCGAACCCCTGACCTCGACAATGCGAATGTCGCGCGCTACCAACTGTGCTAATGCCCCATAGCCGGTACGGATTGTTATTGTATCACTGACATCCGGAAAATGCAATAGCTAAAAGCAAATAATTATGAAAAATGTACCCTTTATCCTATGAGTTTCCGCACAGAAAACACCCTGTCCGAAAAACGAAAAGAATACAGTTGATCTCTGTTTACTTTCACGCTTTAGTGTGTTAATATGTGCCTATCATACCATTATGAAGCGGTACTGTCTCTACCGCTCAGAAGGGGAGGATCCGTTGTGCCGAGAGCCCAGAAAAAACAACGAAGCATGGCCCTGTATGAGGCTATCCTGAAGCTGCGCGATCTGGATGAATGCTGCAGGTTCTTTGATGACCTGTGCACGCCTACAGAACTGCGCAGCATGGAGCAGCGCTTCGATGTCGCGACCTATCTGCTGGAAGACCAGGTGTATCTGGACATCCTGAGAAAGACGGGTGCCAGCAGCGCCACGATCAGCCGCGTCAGGCGGAACATTCTGGACAACGAGACTGGTGGTGCCATGCGTGAAATAATCCTGCGGGAAGGTTTCATCTCGCAGAGTGAGGACGAAGAGAAATGAAAAAACTGCTGTTAGGCAATGCTGCCGCTGCGCGCGGCCTGTATGAGGCCGGATGCGCGGTGGCTTCCAGTTATCCCGGTACTCCGAGCACGGAGATCACCGAGGAAGCCGCAAAGTTCGAAGAGATCTACTGTGAATGGGCACCGAACGAGAAGGTCGCCATGGAAGTCGCCTTCGGCGCTTCACTGGCCGGCAAGCGCAGCTTCTGCGGCATGAAGCATGTCGGCCTGAACGTGGCTGCCGATCCCCTGTTCACTATTTCCTATACCGGCGTCAATGCGGGCATGGTCATCGCGGTGGCCGATGACGCGGGCATGCACTCCTCCCAGAACGAGCAGGACAGCCGGCATTATGCCAAGTCCGCCAAGCTGCCCATGCTGGAGCCCTCTGACTCCGCGGAAGCACTTGCGTTCATGAAGGAAGCGTATGAGATTTCCGAACGCTTCGACTGCCCGGTCTTCTTCAAGACCTGCACGCGCATCGCGCATTCCCAGTCCGTTGTGGAGACGTCAGAGCGCATCGTGCCTCCGGAGCGTCCCTATGAAAAGAACATCGCCAAGTATGTCATGATGCCCGGCAATGCGATCCGCCGTCATCCGGTCGTCGAGGAACGCATGCGCCGTCTGGCAGAATTTGCCGAAGAAAGTCCTCTGAACCGTGTCGAGAATGGCCGCGAGCATGATATCGGCATTGTGACCTCATCCACCAGCTATCAGTATGTCAAGGAAGCATGCGGCGACCGCTGGCCGGTCCTGAAACTAGGCATAATATGGCCTATGCCCGAAAAGAAGCTGCGCGCGTTCGCCGCGTCGGTAGATAAGCTGGTTGTCGTAGAAGAGCTCGATCCGTTCATCGAGGAATACTGCCGTGTGCTTGGTCTCTCTCCTGTCGGCAAGGAACTCTTCCCGTTGGAAGGTGAACTGAGCCAGAACAAGGTTGCCGCAGCTCTCGGGCTGGCCGCTGCAGCCGGACCTTCTCTCGGGGAACCCATTCCCCCGAGGCCGCCAGTCATGTGTGCAGGCTGCCCGCACCGCGGTCTCTTCTATACGCTCAACCTGAACAAGTGCACGGTCCTTGGCGATATCGGCTGCTACACGCTCGGCGCTGTCGCTCCGCTCTCTTCTATCGAGATGACTGCCTGCATGGGTGCTTCTGTCAGCAGCATCCACGGCTTCAACAAAGCTCTCGGCAGCGAAAGCGAGCACAAGACAGTCGCCGTGATCGGTGACAGCACCTTCATGCACAGCGGCATGACGGGACTCGCTAATATCGCATATAACCAGTCGAACTCCACTGTCATCATCCTGGATAACTCCATCACAGGCATGACAGGGCATCAGCAGAATCCGACTACAGGCTATAACATCAAGGGCGATCCGGCAGGAAAAATTGATCTGGAAAGCCTATGCAAAGCCATGGGGTTCAACCGTGTCCGTGTAGTCGATCCATATGATCTGGCAGCCTGCGATGCCGCCGTCAAGGAAGAGCTGGCAGCAGATGAACCATCCGTCATCATCAGCCGCCGTCCGTGCGCGCTCCTCAAGTATGTCAAGCATAAGCCGCCGCTTCAGGTGCTGGAAGATAAGTGCATTGGCTGCAAGAGCTGCATGCGTATCGGCTGCCCCGCTATTTCGCTGAAAGCGGGCAAGGCACATGTAGATACTACATTGTGCGTAGGCTGTGGCGTATGCAGCCAGCTGTGCCGTTTCGACGCCTTTGCGGGCACCGTAAAGGAGGGCTGACAATGAAAACACGTAATATCATGATCGTCGGTGTCGGCGGACAAGGCAGCCTCCTGGCCAGCAAATTGCTGGGTCATCTGCTGCTCACACAGGGATACGACGTCAAAGTTTCCGAAGTCCACGGCATGTCCCAGCGCGGAGGCAGCGTAGTCACCTATGTGCGCTACGGAGATCATGTCGCGTCGCCCGTGATCGATCTTGGCGAAGCAGACCTCATCGTATCGTTTGAGCTTCTGGAGGCAGCACGCTGGCTGCCGTATCTGAAGAGTGACGGACAGATCGTCACTTCCACGCAGCAGATCGACCCCATGCCCGTAGTCACAGGTGCCGCACAGTATCCTGAAAACCTGGAAGAAAAAATGAAAGCGACCGGTGCGAAAGTGGATGCGCTTGATTGTCTTGCACTGGCTGAACAGGCCGGCAGCAGTAAGGCTGTCAATATCGTGCTGATGGGCCGGCTGAGCCACTACTTTGATTTTCCCGAAAGCGTGTGGCAGGAAGCACTTGCCGCTACGGTTCCGGCAAAATATCTTGAACTGAACCAACGGGCCTTTGCCCTTGGCAGGAACGTATAATCTGTTTTATTCTCTGAAAGGATGGTGTTGCCTTATGGATGAACGTTATTTTCAGCCTGAGATTGAGACCATGCCCCGTGAGCAGCTTAAAGCTCTACAGGACGAGCGTCTCGTTGCACAGGTAAAGCATGTATGGGAAAATGTCCCCTACTACCGCAAAAAGATGGAAGAGAAGGGCCTGACGCCCGACGATATCAAGGGAACCGAAGATCTTCACAAGCTTCCTTTTTTGAGCAAGGCTGATCTCCGAGAAGCTTATCCCTATGGTCTGATGGGCGCACCCCTTAAGGATTGTGTGCGCATCCAGTCCACCAGCGGCACCACAGGCAAACGCGTTGTTGCTTTTTATACGCAGGATGATATCAATCTGTGGGAAGACTGCTGTGCTCGCGCGATCGTTGCTGCTGGGGGTAGCAATGAAGATGTCTGTCAGGTTTCTTATGGCTACGGCCTGTTTACCGGCGGCCCCGGTCTCAACGGCGGCAGTCACAAGGTCGGATGCCTGACCATCCCTACCTCCAGCGGCAATACGGAACGCCAGATCATGTTTATCATGGACCTGCAGGCAACCATCCTCTGCTGTACACCTTCCTACGCCGCTTATCTTGGTGAGTCCATGAAGGAGATGGGGCTCACGCCTGAACAGATTCCTCTGAAAGCCGGTATTTTCGGTGCCGAAGCCTGGTCTGAGGAAATGCGTCAGAGCATCCAGGATACGCTGGGCATCAAAGCATATGATATTTACGGTCTGACCGAACTGAGCGGCCCCGGCGTTGCCTTTGAGTGTTCCGCGCAGACAGGCATGCACATTAACGAGGACCATTTCATTGCCGAGGTTATCGATCCCGCGACCGGCGAAGTGCTGCCCGACGGTGAGCAGGGCGAGCTGGTCTTTACCTCCATCACCAAGAAGGCATTTCCCCTGCTGCGCTACCGTACGCGCGACATCTGCGTGCTGTCCCATGAAAAATGCTCCTGCGGACGTACACATGTGAAGATGAGTAAGCCGCGTGGACGTACCGACGACATGCTGATCATCCGCGGCGTCAATGTCTTCCCCTCTCAGATCGAGACCGTGCTGCTCAATCAGGGCTATCCGGCCAATTATCAGATCATTGTCGACCGCGTACGCAACAGCGATACGCTGGAAGTACAGGTAGAGATGACTCCCGAGATGTTCACCGACAACCTGGGCGAGATCGCTCAGCGCCAGAAGCAGCTTGTGGACGGTCTGCGTTCCATGCTGGGACTGACCGCGAAGGTCACGCTCGTTGCACCTAAGTCCATCGTACGCAGCGAGGGCAAAGCCGTCCGCGTGATCGACAAGCGCAAGATCTAAGGAGGGTTAAGCATGAGCATCAAGCAGATTTCTGTATTTGTTGAGAACAAAGCGGGCGCACTGCTGTCGATTACCAGTGTGCTGGCCGCCAACGGTATCGATATGCGTGCCCTGGCACTCTCCGAAGCCAGTGATTTCGGTATCGGACGTATGATTGTAAGCGATGTGTATGCCGCGACCACCGTGCTCAAAGATGCCGGGGTCATACATAGCATCAGCCCTGTCCTGGCTGTAGCAATTCCCAATGTTCCCGGTGGTCTCAATCAGGTATTGAAAGTCCTGGGTACAGAAGGCATCAATGTCGAGTACATGTATGCCTTCCAGGGAAAAGCCAGCGAAGACGCATATATGGTATTCAAGGTTGCGGACGATATCCATGCAGCATCCGTGCTGCGTGATCATGGCATCCGCCTTGCCAACGAAGAAGATCTGGCAAGGCTGTAAACCTCGGGGCATGCCGCAGTTCGCTCAAAGCTGTTTCTATGTAATTTATGATAGTGTAGTTACAGGAGCAACAGCGTAAGAATATCGCCAAGCCCTCCCTCGCAGTCAGGAAAACATTCCAATTATTCCGGTTTATACCGCGTATTCGAAAAGAATACCCGGCGTAATCCGGATTTTTGTATCTGCCTGCAGTTACGAACGCCAAATCCCCTCTTATTGATATTAAATCGCCCCAGCCTATTGACAGATGACATCGCTTCATGGTATAAACATATTAATCCTCTAGGTTTTATGTTTTTATGCTTAGGGGATTTGAAATCTCACTCCGTGAAGCTCGTAAGAACAGATGATTTGAGGTGCTCATGCATGATAAAAACATATAAACGATGTTGCAAATAAGAGGTACGCAATTTCACAAAAGAACAAGCAACCATTTTAGATAATCATTTGGAGGAATCAGTACTATGTCCAATATCTATACTTCCGCTGATCAGCTGATCGGCAAGACTCCGCTTCTTGAACTGACTCACATTGAGAAAAGCGAACATCTTGGTGCCACTGTTTTAGCCAAGCTCGAGTACTTTAATCCTGCTGGTTCCGTTAAAGACCGCGTTGCCAAAGCCATGATCGATGATGCAGAATCCCGCGGGGTCCTGAAAGAAGGTTCTGTTATCATTGAACCTACTTCAGGCAACACAGGTATAGGCCTCGCTTCTGTAGCTGCAGCAAGAGGCTATCGGATCATCATCGTCATGCCCGAAACCATGAGCGTTGAACGCCGTCAGATCATGAAAGCATATGGTGCCGAACTGGTTCTTTCTGAAGGTTCCAAGGGAATGAAGGGTGCAATTGAAAAAGCGGAGGAATTGGCTAAGGAAATTCCAAATGCATTCATACCCGGCCAGTTTGTCAATCCCGCTAATCCGGCCGCTCATAAAGCTACCACCGGCCCTGAAATCTGGAAAGATACGGATGGCAAAGTAGATATCTTCGTAGCAGGCGTCGGTACAGGCGGTACGATCACCGGTGTTGGTGAATATCTCAAAGAACAGAATCCGGAAATAAAGATTATCGCAGTAGAACCGGAAAGTTCTCCTGTCCTCTCAAAGGGAACCGCCGGCGCACATAAGATCCAGGGTATTGGAGCCGGCTTTGTTCCGGAAGTATTGAATACCGATATATACGATGAAGTTATTCCCGTATCGAACGAAAATGCATTTGCCACCGGCAAGCTGATCGGCCGTTCGGAAGGTGTGCTTGTTGGTATCTCATCCGGTGCTGCGCTCTGGGCCGCTATCCAGTTGGCAAAACGTCCTGAGAACAAGGGCAAGACCATTGTTGCCCTTCTCCCCGATACCGGCGACCGTTATCTCTCTACCCCGCTCTTTGCAGACTAAGTAGATCCTGGAACGTCTTTTCCTCTGATAAAACTGAAAAGATATAAAAACCGCAGGAGAATTTCCTATATTATATCTCCTGCGGTGTTTTGCCTCATAAAAATTAAATTATATAATCGAAGCCGCTGTCCTTTTCTTTTGCAAGGTCATGGATCGTGAAGCCCGAAAGATAGTTCTTAACAACTTCATTTAATCCTTTCCACATCGGCAATGTCCTGCAGTCAGCTGCGCGTGAGCAAGGTTTGCTTCCTTTCTCCAGACAAGCAACAGGAACGACCGATTCTTCCATCGCCTGAAGGATATCATATACGTTCATATCCTCTGCGCCGCGAATAAGGTGATAACCGCCGCCCTTTCCGCGCTGTCCCTCAAGGAATCCGCCTTTGACCAGCATCTTAACAATGCTTTCAAGATACTTTTCAGAGATCTCCTGCTGATCAGCGATCTCATTGAGTGTGATATACCGCTCGGCATTCTGTTCAGCAAGATACACCAGAACCCGAAGTGCATAACGCCCTCGCGTGGAGATCATCATGAGATAGTCCTCCTGTTTCAATCTGCAGTATACCTATTATACTTTAGGTTTTATAGGTTTATCAAGAGTAACTTCACAGCTGTGTCTATGTCTGAAGTCGCAAATATGCACAATTCATATCAAACAAAAAAGAGAGAGAACGTGAGTCGCTCTCTTTTTTCAGTGTATACTTTGCAGTTATTAGGAAAAGCACACTACAAACAATTTTCCATTGGTTATCCATCCTGCCGCATTTCTTTCAGGGCAGCCACCAGCTTATCCGGGAAATTAACGGTCATACCGTCAACATGCATAGCAAGCATTTTGCGCATCAGAGTTTCATCTTTTACACCCCAGGCACGAATGGAAAAGCCTGCTTCACGATATTTTTTATTCCACTCTTCTGCCCAGCTGGCAGCATTCGGGCAGTATTGATACAGGCCCATTGTCTTAAGCTCTTCCATCAGTTCCATGCTCTCCTGGCCTGAAAGAAATCCCAGCCGCATCTCAGGCATCAGTTTCTGAAATGCCGCCAGATAATCTAGATGAAATGAGGTTACGATCGTCTGTCCGGGATCGCAGTACTTTCTGATTAACGGAACGATTGCTTCGCCGATCCCGCCCTGTTTGATTTCGAGTGCCAGATGCAGTCCCTTGCCTGCGAAATGATGCAGGAATTCTTCAAGTGTCGGCACATGCTCTCCCCGGTAATCAGCACCCTTATGGGCGCCCACATCAATGACCCGGAGTTCTTCGTAAGTCAGGTCACAGATCCTGCTGTTCAGACCTGCGATCCTTTCCATATTGTTATCATGAAACAGTACCGGGATACCGTCGCTCGTGCACTGGATATCTGTCTCAATGCCGTTCGCACCCATCTGCCAGCCCATATAGAATGAAGCCAGCGTGTTTTCCGGCGCGTACTGGCTGGCCCCGCGGTGCGCATAGTTAATGAACCCGTTCATCCGGTTACACCCTTTCACCATAAAACAGAATCTTTATTCCTGTACGGCAATCAGGCTCTTGCCTTCCCATTCGCGGGCAGGCTTAAAGCCCACAAGCGCACCAAGCGTCGGTGCGACATCCAGGATAGACCCGCCTTCAAAGCATTTGCC
>JAEEGF011740946.1_pt1 | contig 22054 bp, 34 predicted proteins | sample 9134171 | NCBI WGS metagenome assembly JAEEGF01 (sample SAMN16246542, study PRJNA631951) | gut metagenome | biome: gut microbiome; feature: rumen; material: AP-attached | host: Bos | place: Iran: Karaj | collected 2018-10 | reverse complement strand
ACCACAGCCTCCCCCGGCTCCCGAGACACTGCGCACAGCCCGCCAGCTGGCCCGACTCGCGCCAGAAGGACATCTCCGGGATCCTCGCCCTCATGGTGAGCGAGGGGACGATAGACGTGCAGGAGTGGGTGCCGGAGAAGGGGAGGTTCGTGCCCGTGTACAGGAGGAGGAGGGCATGATGCAGATAAAGGTCCCCAGGCGCAGGGTGCGCTACGAGGGGGGCTATGCCATCATAGACGTGCCCGGCGACGGGGAGGAGATGCTGAGGGCGCTCCTCATGGCCATGGACTCGGACAAGGAGGTCGCTCTGGTCGAACGCGGGGAGGGAGAGCGATGGTCGTCCAGATCTTCTTAGACCAGGGCGCCTGTCTCTTCGTCTCCGAGGAGCGCTGGGGATTGGTCGGGGACTACCTCTACGACGGCGCGGCCGACGCTTTCGAGGTCGAGGACACGGACGGATACACATGGACCCTGTCCGTGAGGCACATCTCCGCAGTGAGGTGCGGGAGGCGGGAGGCATGACTTGCGGTCACTGCTGGAGGCTGGTCTGCGAGCGCGACACCATAGACAGGCTGGAGAAGGTCTACGAGTGCGAATGGTGCCATGCGACCGTGCGCCAGACGTACGAGTACGAGGAGAAATGGGACGAGGAGGACTTCGCATGAGGTGGGGGATAGACGAGGTCCCGCTCCTGGCCCTCACCCGCTACGCCGTCGGGGGAGAGGAGCACAGGCTGACTGTGGTCATCGCCCTCGACCTGCTCCTCCGCAGGTAGTGCAACGGCATCGCCGAGGGCCATCTCAGGGAGGACCTGGGGACCACCTGCCAGAAGCACATCCTGCGTATGAGCCTATTCAGCTCCAGATGGGCGATGGTCAAGGAGGTCAGGATGCTGGAGGCGGGGGACCGATGGCGTTCCCGGTATTCAGGCCGTGCCCGCTGTGCGGCGGCGAGCCTGTGGCATCATGGGACGTCGTGACGGTCTACGACCCCGACGAGTACGACGCGAGATGCCCCCCGTTCCGCCGCCAGCCCGTCGTGGCCGTCAGATGCGATGCGTGCGGGCTTCGCCTAGAGAGGCCCACCGCCAGGGTCGTGGCCAAGGCCGAGCACCTGGCCCATATGGAGGGGTTGGCCGAAGTCTGGAACATGAGGTGGGGCCCGTGACCCTCTTCGTGGCCGGGGAGCGCTTCACCGAGGCGGACGGCACCGAGTGGGAGGTCATGGAGGTCACGGCCCGCGGCGTCATGCTCCGGAAGGGCCCCAGGCCGGACGAGGGGCGCTGCCACACGGAGGAGATCCGCGGGCTGCTGACCCGCGAGTGGAAGAGCATACGCCATTTCGCCTACGAGTCGGGCTGGCCTACGCACACGTGTTATGGCGCCCTTTCGAGGCTCCAGCGGCAGGGGGTGGCGGAGTGCAGGACCAGCCGGAGCTGCGCGCACCCGATCACGGAATGGAGGCTGAAGGCACGACCGGCTGCGGGCATATCCAGATCAGGCGGAGGGATGGGGGACGAGGCCGTGCCCCGCCCGCCCGAGGTGCTACGAGCCGGCCCTCCTGGCGATCCGCGACCTGACCGAGGCCGCATCGCCGGGGCTCGGGAGCAAGGAGGCGCTGGAGACCTTCGTGAGGGAGATGTGCGACGTGCTCGTGCGCCATCCGTGGGTGAGGGAGGCGCTGGAGGCCGGCGAGTGCCCGGTGACCGTGGGCCCGGACGGGCACGTGTCCCTCTCGCCCGAAGAAGGCTGGCGCCGACGGGGACGGCCCCGGATTGCCCCTAAATAACGCCGCGGCCGTAGTAAGCCCACCGTAACGGAGGGTAGACCGTGGAATCAGACGCCGGGGTGGCCCATGGCAAGGGCCGACAACCCCTACTTCGACAAGGCCAAGGGGAGGACCAAGGCCTTCCTGGTTCTCAACAGGAGGGGCATCGACAGGACGAGGTAGCTCGCGTCCTGCGGGTACCAGCGGAAGGAGATCGCGGTGAAGCTCGGGGTGGCCTACGACACCTGCATCAACGGGGCCAACCGGGAGAAATTCGACCTGGCTGTAAAAGAGGGGGAGGTCGACTATTCGTGCTCGATCCGCAACAAGGCCATGGAGCTCATGGAGCAGGGGAACGTGGCGATGACGATCTTCCTGTGCAAGGCCGTCCTGGGCATGAGCGACCGCCCCGAGAGGGAGCTCCCGGAGGCCTCCCCGCTGGACGGCCTGGCGAAGGCCCTGGAGGGGTCGAGGTGACCGAGATCCTCCTGCCGTCCGACCCCGAGGTCAGGGACAGGTGCGCCCGGTCGATGGCGTCGAGGGCGTTCCTCACCGTGTGGGAGGGGGCCGTCAGGTCCGGGAAGACCGTGTGGGCCCTGTGCGCCTTCGCGCTGTACGCGACCCGCTCGCCGGACGGGGACTTCCTGCTGTCGGCGAGGACCACGGCCACCGCCGAGACCAACTGCATCACGGGGGACTACGGCCTCCTGTCGCTGATCCCGGGGGCGGAGTACCGCACCGTGGGCAACGTCCGGATGGTCCGCTTCAGGACCAGGCAGGGGGAGAAGCGCATCCACGTGGTCGGGGCTTCGGACATCCGCTCGTACATGGTCATCCGCGGGGCGACCTTCGGGGGGTGGCTGGCGGACGAGGTGAACATGCACGACAGGCGCTTCGTATCGGAGGCGCTGAACCGCACGGCGATGTCCCACGACCGCCGGCACATGTGGACGCTGAACCCGGACGACCCCGGCCACTGGATCTACTCGGAGTACATCGACCGCTACGAGGCGATGGACGCCGGGGAGAGGGCGGAGCTCGGCGGGTTCGAGCACTTCTGGTTCAGGCCCTTCGACAACCCCGCCATGACACCCGCGATGCTGGCGTCCCTGTCGAGGCAGTACCCCGAGGGCACGCCGTTCCACACCCGCTACGTCCTCGGCATGAGGTGCGTGGCGGAGGGGAGGGTGTACCCGTTCTTCGGGCCGTCCTGCGTGGCTGAGCCCCCGGAGGGGGTCCGGGCGGAGTTCGCGTCGATAGACTTCGGCAGCGTCCACCCCACGGCGATGGGGTGGTACGGGAGGTCCCCCGACGGGACCTGGTGGAAGGTGGCCGAGTGGGGGCCCACGCCGGAGGAGTCCGCGAGGATGACCGTGGCCGACTACATGGACGCCTTTGAGAGGGAGACGGAGAGGCTGGGCGGGATCCGCAGGGACCGCCTGACGATAGACTACGGCGGGGGCGGCGAGGCCCTGGTGAGGGAGGCGGAGCGGAGGCGCTGGTACCCCGTGAACCCGGACAAGTCGGTCCTGGACGGGATTCAGGCCACGGCCATGGCGCTGGCCTCCGGGGCCCTGAGGGTCTCGCCGTCCTGCCGGAGGACGATAGGCGAGCTCTCCTCCTACCACTGGAGGGAGGGGAGGGGCGAGACGGCCCCGGACAAGGTCCGCGACGACTTCGCCGACGAAACGCGTTACGCGGTCTCGACCTTCATCGAGCCGCGGATCAGGAGGAGGAGACGATGGAGTCGGACATGATCAGGACCTCCGAGGAGGTCACCGAGAGGAGCGTCAAGGCGGCGTACCAGGAGTGGAAGGGCAGGCTGGAGAGGCTGAGGAGGCTGGACAGGGCGTACAGGACCGGGCAGGTCGGGGACGCCACGGAGTACGTCGTGAACCAGTGCAGGTACATCAGCGACACGAAGGCGGCGTACACCTGCGGGATCCCGCCGGCGTACACCTGCGACGAGGGGGACACCGCGGCGGAGGCGGCGATCTCCGTCATGGCGGACGAGGTGAAGGAGCAGACCGACCAGACGATCACCTCCCTGTGCTCCCGGTACGGGAGGGCCTTCGAGCTCGTGTACCTCAGGGAGGCCGGGGACGGCTCCCTGGTCCCCGACAGCGAGGCGGTGTCCCCGCTGGACGCCTTCGTGGCCTACGACGGCGCCATCAAGCCGGACAGCGTGTTCGGGGCGGTCCACTACGTCCGGGAGAGGGAGGACGGCACGGAGGTCCACATGCTCGACATATACGACAGGGCGGAGAGGACCACCTGGACGCAGTCGGCCGACGGGAGCTCCGCGTGGACCAGGGGCGAGAGCGCCCCGCACGGGTTCGACAGGGTCCCGCTCATCGAGTACCGGAACAACCCGGAGGCCTTCGGGGACTTCGAGGCGGTGATGCCGATACAGGAGGCGCTGAACCACATCGTCAGCGACAGGGTCGGCGACAAGGACCGCTTCGCGGGCGCGTACATGGTCTCCAAGGGGTTCTACTTCGGGGACACCCCGGAGGAGGTCCAGGAGAGCGTGTCGCGCATCAAGGACCAGAGGGTGCTGGGGATACCGAAGGACGCCGACCTGTCCTACCTGGTCAAGACCTTCGACGAGTCCTCGGTGCAGGTGCTGGTGGACGACCTGACCTCGGAGCTCCACACGATCTCGCAGATCCCGGACCTGAGCGACGAGAGCTTCGCCGCCAACGCCAGCGGGGTGGCCATGAGGTACAAGCTCCTCGGGCTGTCCAACCTGTGCGAGGCGTTCCTCGCCCAGCACAGGAAGGGCTTCGTCAGGAGGTGCAAGCTCTTCCTCCACGCCATGTACGGGAGGACGGACGCGGCGGACGTGTCCCGCATGAGGTGCACGTTCAGGTTCAACCTCCCGGCGGACGAGGCGTACGAGGCCCAGGCGCTGCAGCAGTACGTGGCCATGGGGGTGCTGTCCAAGCGCACCGCCATGAGCCAGTGCCCGTACGTGGACGACCCGGAGCTGGAGAGGGAGAGGATCGCGTCCGAGGCCGACGAGGAGGCCGACGCGTACGCCCGGAGGACGGAGGACCTGGTCCAGGCCGGGGGCGAGGAAGCCCTGAGGAGCCTCGGGGATGCCGAGGAGCGACCGCGAGGTGCTCGAGGAGGCCCTGGGGTACCAGAGGCTGACCCAGGGCATGCAGGGGCGCATAGCGCGCGTCCTGAGGGGAGGGGTCGACGACCTCCTGGACAGGATGTGCGGCCTGTGCTCCCGCTACGGGAGGGAGATCGGGGACCCGGCGGGCGCGGCCCGCTGGCTGTCCTCCATGTGGGGCCCGTACGACGAGGAGTGGCTCTCGAAGTACGCGGACAGCCTCCCGGAGCCTTTAAGGGGCAAGTGGGAGGCCGTCCTGAGGGCGCCCCGCTTCGACCGGGCCATCAGCAGGCGCAAGGCCATTGCCTACGCGTCCCGCATGTGCATGGACCGCATAGAGCACGGCGTGAAGGAGGCGTCCGGCCCTCCCCTCGGGAGGGTGGCGCGGGAGGCCTCCATGCGCACGGCGCACCAGGTGCAGACGTCCGCCGGGGTCGGCTTCTCGTTCGAGCTGCCGAACCAGGGGCAGATAGAGCGGGTGATGAGGTCGTCGGGCATATCCAAGCAGATCAAGGGGTTCTCGCAGGCCAACGTGGAGCTCGTCGAGGACCGCGTCGTGAGGGGGCTCCTGGCCGGGGCCAGCATCGACGACATAGCCGCCGGGATCCGGAGGGACTTCAGGGACATGTCCCCGGCGAGGGCCCGCAGGATCGCGAGGACCATGACCACCGACTGCGCCGCGGAGGCGAAGCTCCGCGAGTACGGGGAGCTGGGCGTGGAGGAGTACGAGATCGTGTGCACCCTGGACGAGCGCACCTGCCCGACGTGCGGATCCATGGACGGGAAGGCCTTCCCGGTGAAGGGGGACCATCCCAGGCCGAGCTTCCACCCCAACTGCCGGTGCGTCGTCGTCGAGAGGCTCCCCAAGGATTGGACAGAGAAGATGACCAGGGCGGCCAGGGACGAGAGGGGGAAGACGGTCCAGGTGCCCCGGTCGATGACGTACGGCGAATGGAAGGAGAGGTTCGCGAAGCCTGCTGGGACGCAGGCGAAGCCCGTCAAAGCCCAAAGAAGCCCATCCAAGGCGAAAGGAGGTCAAAAGGCACCCAAACCCGTACAAGGGAAGAAGACGCAACAGAGGCCCGCTGTGGGCCAAGGAAACGGGAATCCAGCGCGGATACAGCCACAGCCCGTGCAGGAAATGATCAGGTCCGCGCAGGATCCCGTCGCCGATCTGACCGTTTCCAGAACGGAAACGGTTCGTAGGAAGGATTCCATCAGCGAGGGCAGGAGAGCCTCGGCGGAAAAGATAGACGTGGACAGGCTGGGGAACCTCAAGGAGAAGCTTCACGGCAAGGACTACGACAACGTGAAGAAGGCGCTGAGGAGCTCGGACGACCTGGCCAAGAGGGCTTGGAAGAGCGTCGGCTCGAACCTGAAGATATCGAAGACCAGGCTGGACAATGAGGAAGAATCGTCATTTATCCCGGGTGTTGGCATTCTCGTAGATATCAGAGAGGATTCGAAGGGGATGTCTAGACTTCAAATAGATCCAGAATCGGGGAGGATGAGGTCCTACAGCATTCCTCCCTATAGGGAGTTCTGGCACGAAATGGGGCACAGCATGGCCTACGCCATCGCCGAGCGCAATGGGATGGCAGGGCCTATGAGGGACGTGTCAACCGAGTATGTCAGCAAGGTTCACGGGTGCACGCTCGACGAGATGATCGTCATGGAAACCAAGGCATTGGTCGAGAGGCGCAGAAAGGAAATGGGCTCGTTGCTGCGGAAAGCAAGCTATGATGTGGCATATGACAGCATATCTAACATGTTATTCGAGATGAATCCAGAAGCTGCCGTAGGGATATCTGACATACTCAATGGGGCCACGAAAGGAAAAATCAAAGGCCCGTTCAAGCATGAGAGCTCTTACTGGGACGGAAGTAAAGGAGGAACTCCCTGTCCGCCAGGAATCGAGGCATTCGCCGAGATTACTTCGGCGATGATGACCAACCCCAGGGCGATAAAAGAAATAAAGAAGTACTTCGGACAGTCTCTGGAGATTTACTACGAGATTCTCGAGGAGGCGGGAAATGGCGACCTATGACGACGTGCGGGGCGTATGTTTGAAGTATCTCAGGGAAGTCGAGCACGCAGATCGCGGTTCGATAGAGACGCACTACGTTGAACTCGTACAAGGATAGAAAGTCCCAGAGGAGAGGTGCCAGGAGCTAGTGGACTTCATGCACGACTGCATCAGGCGTGGCCACTGGGCGATGCCCTGGGAGCCCGGCCCGTACCCCTACTCCGACGAGGACCCGCCGGACATCAGGGTCGAGATGAGGTACAAGCTCCCGTGGCCCAACACGGTGTACGGCGCCGACTACTGGGAGTCCGAGGTCGTCTGGACGTGCAGGGGCGACGTCATCGACCGCTCGTAGGCCGAGGAGTTCTACGAGAGCAGGGGCCTCCCCATCCCGGTCAAACCCGATTGGAAGGGGGACGGACAGAGGGGAGTGGACATGCGCCTGTACATCCCCATCCCCGATCCCGACCTCTCCGGCGACTGGTGCATGATGAGCAACGGGCAGATGACGATAGAGGAGGCCCACGAGGTGTGGGACAAGCTGGGGCTCGTATGGCGCGGCGACGACTGGACCCCGCCCGAGGGGTGGCGATGACCAGGTTCATCTTCACGGGCTCACCCGAACGCTACCAATGCCCTACCAGCACCCTACCAGTTTGACATCCCTCCGGCATGGCCGTCCGGGCCTCCGCCGCCCCTAAATCCCTTCCCTTCCTTCCCGCCTACGCCGCAGGGCGGTTTTCCTCAGTGCATCCGTCCGCCTGCGGCTTCCTTATCTGTCTTGCATCAGACAAATCCGCATGCCGTGTGTCCACACGCCACGGGAGCTTCTTTCGCCTCTGTCCGAGGTCGGACATCCATCCCCTTCGGCGGGCCCCGGATTGCCCCTAAATAACGCGCGAATCATAGCCGATACCACCGTAACGGAGGGTAGACCGTGGCAGACACGCAGACTCAGGATCCCGGGCAGGGCCAAGCCGCCGAGCCCGACCAGGCGCAGGCGCAGGACCGGCCGCAGCAGGTGACCTTCACCGAGGACCAGCAGAGGGCGCTGGACGAGATAATCTCCAGGCGCATCGGCGAGGTCCGGGCAAAGCACGAGGCCGAGGTGAGGGCGCTCAAGGAGGGGCACGCCAAGGCCCTGCAGAGGGCCCAGATGGACGAGGAGGCCAGGCTCAAGGCCGAGCAGGAGGACGCCATCCAGTCCCTCACCAGGAGGGCGGAGGACGCCGAGAGGGGGCTCAGGCTCGCCACCGCGCAGAGGGCGGTGGTGGAGGCGGGGCTCCCCGCCGAGATCGCCGGCACCCTCATGGGCGCCGACGACGAGGCCACCGCGAGGAACATCGCGGCCGTCCGCAAGGCGGTCGACGAGAGGGCCTCCGCGCTGTACGCCGAAAGGGTCGCCAAGGGCATCCCCAGGGCGCCGGCGCAGGGCGCCGCCGGATGGGAGACGGAGCTGAGGTCCGCCATGGGCCTCCCCCCGAAGGGGAAGGAGCGAAGAGAGAATGGCAGCAGGAAGCTACAGCGACGCCACCAACCAGGGCAACTCCCTGGCGGGGCTCACCAAGCACGTGACCGACTACCTCGACGAGGTGGTCGCCGCGTCCGCGAGGACCGCGGACCTCGTGGCCAGCCCGTCCCTCGTGAGGGCCGGGGGCACCGCGAACACCGTCAAGGTCGGGACCATCACCATGGACGGCCTCGGCACCTACTCCAAGAAGGACGGGTACCCCACCGGGTCCGTCAGCCTCACCTGGCAGACCATGGAGCTCGCGTACGACAGGGCCAGGCAGTTCAACCTGGACGCCGTCGACCTCGCGACCAAGGACGACGCCATGACAGCGGCCTACACCATGGCCGAGTTCGTCAGGCAGAAGGTGGTCCCCGAGATAGACATGGTCAGGATCGCGAAGGCCGCCCAGGGCGCGGTCTCCGCGTCCCAGATCACCTACGGGTTCACCGCCTCCGCGGCCAACACCGTCGGCGCCATCATAGACGCCATCGACACCGCCAGGGACGGGGCCCAGGCCGACGAGGGCACCGTGGTCTTCGTCGACAGGGCGCTCAAGCCGTACATCTCCAAGTCCAGCGAGGTCTCCAGGACCGTGGACCTGAAGAACGGCGGGGCGGCGCTGTACACCGCCGTCAACGAGATCGACGGGGCGAAGATAGTCTACTGCCCCTCGGCCTACATGAAGAGCGCCTGGACCGCCTACGACGGCGTGACCAACGGGCAGACCTCCGGCGGGCTCACCGCCGCATCCGGCGCCGCGACCCTCAAGATCGTGGCCGTCGCGAAGGGGTGCGCCCAGGGCGTGGTCGCGCACAACGTGGCCAGGATAGTCACCGACCCCGACGACATAGACGGCGTGAAGGTCAACTACAGGATCTTCCACGACTGCTTCGTGCCGTCCAACAAGGCGGCCGGGATCTGCGCGGTGGCCTCGAGCGCCGCGCCGAACTGAGGCGGACATGGCGAGGGCGGACGTCCTGGCAGCTGTGGCGCTGAGGCCGACCTACGCGGCGCTCCCCTCGGGGCTCCTGGAGTCGGCCGTCGAGGAGGCGGAGTCCGCCTTCCGCGACTACGCCGGCAGGGAGGCCCCGCAGGAGGCGCTGTCCGTCCTCGTCGACCTCGCGTGCATCAGGCTCTCGATGCTCGGGGCGGAGGGCAGCTCCTCGGCCTCGGAGGGAGGGATCTCCCGCACGTGGGACGCGCTCCCGCAGAGCCTGAGGGACCGCATGGACAGGTACAGGAGGCCGTTCCTGTGACGCCCCTGTGCCTGGGCGCCTCCTCGTGGACGGTCCTCCGCAGGGAGGAGGCCGAGGACCGCGGGGACGCGTACGAGACCTGGAGGGAGGACGGGGCCGTCACGGCCCGCCTGTGCCCCAGGGCGGTGTCCGCGTCCCAGACCGAGGACGGGATCTCCTACGACGCCAAGGCGGACGTCTACGTGGTCGGGGACTCGTCCCTGGCCCCGGGGGACCGCCTGTCGGCCGGAGGGGAGACGTGGCAGGTCACCTCCTCCTTGAAGACCTCCGGGGGCTCCACCCTGGAGGCAGCGAGGGTGCGCCATGCCCGAGACGTCCCTGGAGTGCGACCTGTCCGGCTTCGAGAGGCTGGCCGAGGGCCTGTCCGTCCGGCTGGCCGGGGAGCTCCCCGCCACCATGGCCCGCATAGGATCCCGCGCGCGGGACGTGGCGCAGGGCATGGCAGCCGTGGACACCGGAAGGCTGCGCGCGTCGATAGCGGAGGCCCACGGCAGGGACGGCCCGACGCTCTGGGCCCAGATAGGGACCAACGTGGAGTACGCCCCGTACGTCGAGTTCGGGACCGGGCGCAAGGGCTCGGCCGAGTACACGGACTCCCAAGGCGACGTGCACGCCGTCCCCGGGATGTCCTTCCGCGACGACTGGGCAGGAGTGCCTCCCCGCCCGTACATCCGGCCGGCGGTCTACGACTTCCTGCCCCTGTACAAGGCGATGATAGAGGACGCCGTCAGGAGGTCCATGGGATGATGGAGGCCATGGAGTCCATCCGCGAGGAGGTCGAGGGATGCGGGGTCAAGTGCTACCTCTCCTATCCGAAGACGGATCCTGAGGGGGACTTCGCCGTCCTCTCCATGACGTCCTCCGTTCCGAAGGCGGTCGACTCCTCCGGGGTCGAGTATGTGACGACAACCGATTACAGCCTGCACCTCTACACCGAGGGCTCGCAGCGCGATTCGTTGAGCAAGGCGGAGGAGATCGCCGCGCGCCTCTCCCTGCTTCACATCAGGCGCCTGGGCCTGTCGGGGGCGTACTCCGGCGACAGGGGCCGGCTTTACCGGGTGCTCAGCCTGGAGCACACCGTGGACGAGCGCGGCATAGGATACATGGAGCGATAATCATGCCGGAAGCGTATCTTACGCAGGGGGAGACCCTGGAGATCAAAGTGTCGAACAGCTGGAAGAACATTGGCAAGATCGTGTCCTCGCCGGAGATAGGGTCGACGCCGTCCAAGATAGACGCCACGAACCTGGCGTCCACTCAGATGGTCTACGTGGCCGGGATACCCGACTACTCCAGCGAGCTTACCTGGACCCTCAACGCGGATGCCCTCGGGACCGCTAACGGAAACACCGCCGTCCTGAACTCGCTGAGCTCCGACACGGTGTACAACATCAGGGTCACCAAGGCCAAGATCGGAGCCGTGATAACTTTCGACGGCTTCGTCTCCTGGGCGTTCGGGGCGGCGTCGGTCAACGGCCTGCAGACCATAGTGCTCAAGATAACGCCGACCAGCCCGTTCACCGTGGCGGCGGCGAGCCGAGGCGGTCCCGATGCCCGAGGAAGCACAGGCCATAACGACGCAGTACGAGTCGCTGTGGATTGGCCCCTCCTTCGCATACGGCGCCCTGAAGGAGGTCAAGTGGGTGGTGTCCTCGCCTGAGCTGTCGGCCACGCCTCCGAGGGTGGACGCCACCAACTTCTGCTCCGAGCAGCGCACGTACGTCGTGGGCCTGCCCGACTACGCGGTCGACATGGAATGGGTCTGTAACTGCCAGGCCTCGGCCAACCCCAGCGGAAACCTGGCCCTGCTGATGAGCCTGGACCCCGACACGGTGTACTGCGTGGAGAGGAGGCTGTATGCTGCAGGGGTGAACGTCAGGATAAGGGGGCGCGTCTCATGGGCGCTGAGCGGCGCGTCGGTGAACGGGATCCAGCAGGTGACAATCAAGGTCACGCCTGAAGCAGACCTCACCGTGGTACCCGTGGAGGTCTACCAGGGCAAGGCCGCGGTGTACTACGCGGGATCCATCGTCGAAGGAGCCGTCGTCACGCTCGACGGGAGCTCCGCAGCCTCGTGGGACGTCGCTCTCCTCACCTACGGCCCCATCCCCTCCCGCCAGACGGTGAAGTCCCTCGCGCAAGTGGGGTCGGAGGCGCAGCCCTCCGTCTCGCTCGCCGCCCCTGCTGGTTACGCATTCGGCGGCTGGTGCGAAGACCCCATCGGGGAGGGAAGGACGTTCCAGCCGGGGGACAGGGTGTTCGTGCCCTATGCCCCGCTGAGGCTGTATCCAGTCCTGGTGCCCGAGGAGGCCGTGCAGAGCCTCTCGAGCCCTGCCGTCATGCCGTCGGGCGGACTGCAGACCGGCAGCTTGGCCTTCCCCGCGGCGCAAGGGTTGCAGCCGGTCCAGGACGCGCCGGGATCGACGGAGGCGGACGAGGCCGTGGAGGAACAGGAGGTATCCGAAAATGATGACATCTGAGACAGGGAAGGAATGGGAGCCCTGTCCCGACAGAGCGGAGACCATAGCGCGCATCATGGAGATGGAGAGGCGCGGGGAGACCCTGGCCGGGGCCGTGGATGCCCTGGCGAAAGGGGGCCAGCGCATCACCGACGCGGAAAGGGTCCTCGCGATATGCGGGACCGACTACGCCGGGTTCCTCGACATGGGGTTCCGCTACGAGGACCTCGTCAAAGTCGTGGAGGCCGTGTACGAGGCCGTGGGGTTTACGGCGAGGCGGAAGGCCTCCCCTCGCCGTACCGCAGACGCCTGATCCTAGAGATCGCGAGGGGCGGCAGGGCGACCGACGCCCTTGCGGCGATAGCCGCCGCCGAGGGGATCGCCGCCCCCCTCGAAACCCTTTCAGACGCGATTCTTCTGAGATCTTCCGCCCGCGCCTGGGAAGCCAGACGCGACGCCGCCACGCTGTACGCCATGGCCAGGGTGGCCTCCGGGGCGGGAATCGACTACTGGGACGCCGTGACCCATCTTTACACGGCACAGGAGATGGAGGACATCAGGATGAGGAAGGCAATGAGCGAGGCCACGGCCAAGCAGATGCAGGCGGTGAAGGACATGACGGACATGGCCAGGCACAGGCAGGAGGGATCCCGTGACTGACTTCGAGGCCTCCGGGAGGATCACCCTGGACACCAGCCAGTTCGAGGCCGCGGCGGCGAGGGTCAGGTCCGCCAACGAGGGCATGTCCCGCAGCTTCGAGGAGTCGAACAAGGGGATCGCCGGGTCCATGGGGCGCCTGGGAGGGAGGCTGTCCTCCCTGGCGTCCGCGGCCACGGGGCCCCTCGGCATGATCGCGAGGGCGGCCGTGGACACAGCGAGGAGGGTCTACGACCTGTCCATGTCGCTGGCGAGGGTGGCCGACGACGCCGCCGACGTGGACGCATACCTGAAGAGGACGTTCGGGTCCAGGGCCGGGGAGGCGAAGCGCTGGGCCGCCGAGACCGCGGAGGCCTACGGCGCCTACACGGCGACGGTGGAGTCCTACTACACCCGCATGTACGAGGCCCTGGCCGGCTCAGGCATGGGCAGAGATAAGGCGCTGGCCGCGGCGCAGGACCTGGTGAAGCTCAGGTACGACCTGTCCGCCGTCCTCAAGTGGTACGGGGAGGAGCAGATAGAGGGATGGCTCACCGACATCGCCGTGCAGGGCAAGGAGGAGGCCTTCAGGAAGCTCCTGCCCGGGCGCGAGTTCGAGGCGGCTGCCAAGGAGCTCGGGCTATACAGCGAGTCGATGAGCGAGGCGGAGAGGCGCATCGCCATGCTGAGGATCCTGTCGGAGGAGTACGGCGACGAGCTGGGCTCCTGGACAGAGAACCTGAAGACGGCCAGCGGGGCCAGCGAGCGCCTGGACGCGTCGGTCAAGCGCCTGAGCGAGTCCATAGGGTCGGTCCTGTCCCCCGTGCTGGCAGCGCTCATCAACACGCTGGCGGACGTGGTCGACGGCATCAACGCCGTGGGGGAGGCCATAGGGGGCCTGCTGGGCAGCGGGGACAACGACCTGGCCGACGCCGCCAGCCTCGCCAGGGAGGTTTCCGACGCCATGAGGCAGCTGAAGGAGGACACCGACGCTGCCTCGGAGGCCTCCGCCGGCCTCGCGGGGTTCGACCGGCTGAACCGCCTCGACGACAAGGACTCCGGAGGAGAGGAGAGGAAGGAGTACGACTGGTCCGGGCTCAACGCCTGGATGCTCATGTGGCAGGCCGACGCGGAGGCCGCGTCCACGTCCGCCGACGATCTGTGGGCCGCCATCCTGGCCTCCGGGGAGACCACCGCCGAGGGCCTGAAGGGCCGCTTCGGGGACCTCTTCGAGTGGATGAGGTCCAACGCGACCGTGGACGTGGACGTCCAGGACTCGGCCATAGACACCGCGTACTCGAAGCTCTCCGAGACCGTGGCGCAGTACCGCTCCGCGGTGGAGTCGCTCGGGATAACCCTGGACGACGTCCCCGACCTGGCAGGGGCGTCCGACCGGCTCAGGGAGGCCTCGGAGCGGGTTTCCGCCCTGACCGTGGAGCTGGCCAAGGCCAAGGCGTCGGGGAAGGGGGCCGAGGCCGGAGGAATCGAGCAGGAGCTGGCCAAGGCGATCAAGGACCGGGACGAGGCGGAACGCCAGGCCAAGCTCGCCGAGTCGGTGGACGCACTGGCCAAGGCGTACGGCGCCGGAATCCAGGGGATATACGGCAAGCTCGCCGTAGACATGGGGGCCTACACAGGCCAGATCGTGTCCGCGCTGTCTTCCGGGTCCATCAGGGAGGTGAGGGAGGCCTCGGACGACCTGAAGAAGGCCGTCGGCGGGATCTCCATCCCCAAGTACGCCGACGAGGACTTCAGGGCGGACGTCAGGGACTGGCTCCAGGAGAACCGGACGAAGGTGGCGGCGGCGATCGGGGGGCTTCCCGAGGCGGCCGACATCGCCGACGTCCTGGCGGCGTTCGAGGGCCAGGGGATACAGGTCTCCGACACCGCGTCCCTGGGGGCCGCCGTCGCCATAGCGAAGCTCCTGGAGTCGGGAGGCACCCACGAGGACATAGAGGCGGTCGCGCGGGCCGTAGACTCGATAACCATAGCCGACTACACCTCCGCGCTCATAGAGCTCAAGAGCGCCGTTCTCGGGATTCCGGCCTACTCGGACCTGGGCCTCAGGACCGACCTGTCCAGATGGCTGTCGGAGAACGAGGACGGCGTGGCGAGGGCACTCAAGGACCTCCCCGTGAACTCCACCTCAGAGGACATCCTGGCGAAGTTCGCGGAGAACGGGGTGATGGTGGACGACCCGCAGGCGCTGGCGGCCGCCCAGGCCATATCCGCGCTCGCCGGGACCAGGACGCTCCTGGACCTCGTGAACGCCAGCGGGGGCGTGGCTTCCGCCGTGGCCGCCGCGCAGCTGGAGCAGACCGGCAACATCGCGGGCATGTCCGCCGACCTGTCACAGTGGATAGGCGACAACGAGGACGCCGTCACGGCCGCCGTCGGAAGGCTCCCGGTGGGGTCCGACTACCAGACGATCCTGGACGAATTCGAGAGCCAGGGGATCGACGTCGCAGACCCCAACGCCCAGGCCGCGGCCCAGGCCCTGTCGACCATGCCTCTCGACGTCTGGACGAGGGTCGGAGGGATCTCCGGCCTGCAGAAGGCCCTGAAGCCGGACGTCCCGGACATCTCGCCGTCGCTGGACGGCATCGCCGGAGCCATCAGCGGGATCGAGATCCCGGACCAGGAAGGGAGGTTCGACGCCCTCGAGAACATGATCGCCGGCATCGGCATACCGGACGACTCCAGCAGGTTCGACGCCATAGAGGGCATGCTGAGGGACATAGAGGCGGGCCTGACGGAGCTCAAAGGCGAGGGGCTGGCGCAGGCCGTGGAGGACGCCCAGGCCGAAGTCGACGAATGGGACAGGAGGCAGAAGGAGGCGGCCGAAAGATACGCCCAGAGCGTGTCGTCGCCGGGAGGGGCGCTCCCCGTGCAGAGCTTCCTGAGCGGCCTGCAGTTCGCCGGCGAGACCGTTTACAACGCGATCGGAGGCGCGAGGGCGGGCGGCGATCTGCAGAAGGCGAAGAACGAGGCCAGGGCCGTCCCGGAGACGGATCCGCTGGAGGGGCTGTCCCAGAGGATCCAGCTGAAGGGGTACGCCGAGCGCGGGACGTCGTGGTCGGGCCTCCCGGCGAGGCTGAGGCCCGCGGTGGACGCCGACACGTGGGAGGACGCCCTCCTCTATTACGCTGGCTCCGGCGGCGCGAAGAGCGACAGGTACTCCGACAGGAGGAGCGAGGTCCCGGCGAATTACAGGAACGCCATAGACGCCAAGATGGCCGGCGGCGTCCCCTTCGAGGGCCTGCCGAGGGACATCCTCGAGACGCTCGAGGGCCTGGGCATCCGCGGGTACGCCTCCGGGGGCGTCTTCGCCCCGAACTCCCCCGTCCTCGGGGTCCTGGGGGACAACAGGCGCGAGGTCGAGGTGGCCGCGCCCTACTCCACGATCGTCAGGGCCGTGAAGGACGCGATGGGCCTGGGGGGCCTGGGAGGGGGCTCCGCCTGCAAGGTCGAGCTGACCGCCAACATGGTGATCGACGGGCGCACCGTGGCCAGGCAGATCTACCCTTACATCATCGAGGAGGGACGCCGCGTGGGGAGGGCCCTGTGATGCCCCTAAATCCGTGCGAGGAGGTCCCAGGGCCATGACCGCCTTCATCACGATCAGGACGGCGGGCGGCGGGGAGTGGTGGGAGGTCCCCTACCCCTCGGACTACCGCGTCGTCGACCAGCCGATCTACTCCAGCCAGAGCCAGCGCGACGCCAAGGGGACGATGCACCTCGACCTCATCGCCGTCAAGGCCCAGGTCACGGCGACGTGGAGCGCCATGAGCCCGGCGGCCTTCAAGAGGCTCTGCGACGTCACCGGGTCCGGGATGCCCGTGGACGTGCGCTACTTCGACCCGCAGGCGAACGCCGTGAGGGGCACGGCCGCCAACCCCGTCAGCATGTACAGGGACACGTCCTTCGCCTACGCCCCGGTAGGGGGATGGAGGACCGCGGCCGGCGCCGGGGACGGCAGCTACCTCCCGGACAGCGGCGCCGACGTCGCCCTCCGCCCCAAGGCCTACAACTGCACCATCACCCTCACGGAGATGCGACGATGGCAGACCCCACGCTGGAGGATTTCCAGGCCGAGATGGCGAGGAACGCCAGGCGCATCGTCATGAGGGTCAGGATCTACGCCGACTACACCTGCGCCGACAAGGTCATCGGGTACACCGGGTCCAGGGTGGTCAGCGCGGAATGGGTGGAGGAGGCCCACGTGCCGGGGACCCGCCGCAGGCTCGGGGAGTGCACCGTGGTGATCAACGCCGGGACGACTCACGCCGGCGCGCCGTTCGTGACCGACGACGCCGACGAGGAGGGGACCGGCATGGTCAGGACCGGCATGGCCCTGCGCCTCTTCATGTTCGCCGGGGGATACGAGAGGCTGTGCGCCACGTACGTCATCGACTCGGTGGAGAGCAGCTCCAAGGGGACCGTGCTCCACGGCACCGACGTCATGGCCGCCCTGGACATCGCCTTCTCGAGGTACCTGGCGCTCACGACCGCCGACACCTGGTTCGGGCGCGCCGTCACCGGGACGCCCGCCGCGTCCAGGAAGCGTTTCGCCCCGAGGTACCCGGTGACGGCGATCCGCGACAGGGTGGAGACCTTGGGCATGCCGAGGGCCAGCGTGGTCTACGACCAGAACCCCAACGGGGCGACCAGCCCCACGTACACCTTCGGCGACGACTGCACCCTGGGGGACGCCATCATGAGGATGGGGCCCTTCTACGGCGCAGACCTGGTGCAGCAGCGCGACGGCACCCTGAAGTGGCAGAGCCAGCTGGGCCAGGTCGACGAGATAGAGACCGACGTCTACGGCTACGGGGACGCCGCGAGGTCCAACGTGCTCACAGGGGTCGTCTACAAGGACCCGGCGGACGCGGCCTACTCCCATTCGCCGTCAGGCTCGGACCTGTCCGACCCGCTGGAGGTCGACGCGCTATTCCTGTCCCTGCGCGGCAGCGTCGACGACCCCCTCCTGACGAGGCCGTTCCGCCAGTAGCACGGGCAGATCTACACTGTGACGATACCGGGCGACCCGTCGGTGCAGAAGGTCAACACCGGGACTGACGTGAGGGTCAAGCTCTACTCCGAGACATCCGGCGGGACCACGCGCACGTGGTGGATGCGCCCCTGCACCGTGGTCCACGTCTACGACGGGGGTTACACGGAGACGCTCCAGGGCACGGTCCTGGAGGCATGACAACCCCTAATTCCAACCTGGGGGATGGAGAACCATGGACATCGAGTTCATCAGCTACGTGAATCCGGAGCTCCTGGTCCTCATCCCCGTCCTCAACCTGGTGGGGGTCGCGATCAAGAGGTCCAACGCGGACGACAGCGTGATCCCGCTGGCCCTCGGGATCCTGGGGATGACGCTGGCCACGCTCTACGGCCTAGCCACCCGCGACGGCGGCTCCGTGGCGATGGTGCTCTTCGGCGGGATCGTGCAGGGGATCCTGTGCGCGGCCGCCGCCGTGTACGCCCACCAGGTCCTGAAGCAGGGGGGCGTCATAGCATGAGCGACTGGGAGTCCGTCGGGATGGTCGTGATAGCGCTGGGGGCCATCCTCGGCCTCGTGGCGACCATCTCCGGGCCCCTCGTCAAGCTCAACTCCGCCATAACCCGCCTCGAGACGGTATTGTCAGCCCTCCAGGACAGGATGGCCGACGCGTCCGGCACCCTCCGCGACCTGGACTCCCGCATGGACCGCGCCGAGACCACCGTCACCGAGCACGGCATGCGCATCGAGCGCCTCGAGGAGGAGTGCGCGCGGCGCGGGCACAGGCCTCAGGATTAAATCCCGGGTCGACGGTCGACACCTAAGCCGCAGACCGGCCCCGAGGGGCCGTGAGGGGTTTCAGCCCTCATCAGAAGGCGAATCCAAGAAGCTCCGCGACAATGCGCAGGGCTTCGGGGACCGGGGCTAGTTTTCCGGGCCACCCCCGGTCCTTCCTGTCATCCAGGACTTTCACCTCCCTTCAGATTCTCAGGACCTCGGCCCGGCACTGGGGAAGCCCTGCGCGCCGGACTCTCTGGCATTGTCATATGTGTGTTCTTGACATTTAATTAATGTTATTTTAATAAATAATTAAATATATTAGTAACACGGATATCCTCACGGGCATCTGCCCAGGAGGACGAGATTGAGGACAGTCGAGAGCTACAGGGGATTCGAGATAGTGGAGCTGGACGTGGACGGCGCGCCGGTGCACGTGATCCCGGGGATGAAGGAGCGCGTTTCGGACCCCGTCCTGGGGACCGTGGAGGAGGCCAGGTCCTTCATCGACGGGGAGCTGGCTGGGCGTGAGGCGCTGCGCGAGGCGAGGACCGTCAGGTGGAGGGCGACGGTCCGCTACCGCGGGAACTCCCTCGCGGTCACGATCCCGGTGAAGCTCGCGCGCTCGGCGGGGCTCCGGGACGGAGACGAGGCCGACGTGGCGCTGACGAGAATCCGAGGAGCGTGTGAATAGAACGAAAGGGAGGGGGACAGGATGCGAGCCCCCTCCCCGATGCCTGCGGGAGGCGATTTAGGATGCGCGATGTAGTAAATAAAGCAGAGAGGTCTGTGTGTGTATGTGTGTGTGAGTACCTGGACGAGTACGTCGAGGCGCTGGAGGCGAGCGGGCGCAAGCCCATCTCCGTGGACGCGGTGAGGAGAGGGGCGGGGAGATGCTGCCGCGAGCTGGAGGCGATCCATCCAGGCATAAGGCTCGAGGACGTGGGGGACCGCGAGGTGGTCGAGCTCAGGAGGGCGCTGGAGGCGAGGCTCAAGGAGTCGACCCTCCGCAACTACCTGACCGACTTCGGAGGATATGTGGCATGGGTCACCGGCCGCGATCCGGTGAAGCATGCGCGCCTGATGTGGAACGGGAGGGCCGACGTCGACCGCGTCTGGATCACCTCCGCGGACTACCGCCGCCTTTATTCCGTCGCCGGACCTAGGGAGCGCGTGATCCTCGCCCTGGGCGCTACGATGGGCCTCAGGAGGGAAGAGATCATGACCCTCTCCGTAGACTCCATCGGGGAGGACGGCATCGTGGTCGTCGGAAAGGGGCACGGCAACGGGAAGGAGGCATGGAAGCCCCTGAGCGAGGGCGCGAGGAGGGCGATCGCGGAATACATGCCGGCGAGGGAGGAGGCCGTCAGGCGGGCGGGCCGGGATCCCGGGACGCTGATCCTGTCGAAGTCGGGCACGCCCATGCACAAGGTGACTGCGAACCACCTCCTCGACGCGGTCGGGGAGAGGGCTGGCGTCAAGGTCACACCCCATTCGCTGAGAAGGCTCTACGCGACCACGATGGCCGACGCTGGGGTGGATCTGGAGACGATGGCCAGGATGATGCGCCACTCCTCCCCCAGCACCACCATGGCGTTCTACCTGCGGGCGGACCCCAGGAGGATGGCCCTGGCGACGGACGCGGTCGACGCCGCATTGACCCTTTAAACAAAATATATATACAAAAAACATAGATTACCACAGGCTACAGTTATCATGAACTGCAGCGGGAGGGCACAGGATGCCAACGAAAATCGAAAAGAGAGATGTGTGCAGGAGATTGATCGAGAGGAGGGCGGAGGCCCTGGCCGACGTGCGTCGCCTAGGGGGCACAACGGTGCGCTACCGCCTCGCCAACTTCAGGGAGGACATGTCCGCCGAGGGCTTCATCAGCACAAAGGCGACCCTCATGAGCAAGTGGGCGACCCTGAAGGCCGACGGAATCATAGTGGAGACGGACGGCGCGACGTGGCTGGACATCCCCATGCTCTACCTCGCCGCCGGCAGGGCGTGCCCCAAGAAGGGTACTCACACACACATACACACACAGACCGGGGAGGCGTCCGAATGACCGGAGACGTCGGATCTCCCATGCCCGACGAGGCCGCCAAGGCCCAGGAGGCGGCCGAGGCCTGCCCCGATGCCGAGGGCGTCCGCGACCTGGACCTGTTCCAGAAGCTCGGAATCGTCCAGCGCCGCATGAGGGCGTTCGGATGGAAGAAGACTCTGGCCGCCGAGGACGTCGACCGCAAGCCCGGGGAGAAGAGCAAGAGCTTCCGCACGGTGTCCGTGGACGACATGAGGCAGGGTCTGGCGGCGGCGTGCGCCGAGGCCAGGCTCATCCACATGCTGGAGGTCACCGAGGACGTCGTCACCCTCGAGAAGGGCTACCTCTACTTCCACAGAGGGAAGGGGGAGGTCACCTACATCGACATAGACCATCCGGACCAGCGCATCACCTACAAGACCACGGGGGAAGCGATGGACACCGGCGACAAGGCCGCGTCCAAGCTCGAGAGCAACCTGATCAAGAACCACATCAAGGCCTCGTGGGACGTCGGGGAGGGGGGCCTGGACGACATCGACTCCAAGACCACCGACAAGCTGCTCGAGGAGGCCGGCCGCATCGAGGACGCGCTGGGACGCATCGAGGAGAAGAAGCGCCGCAGGGAGGCGGCCATGGCCAACGACCCGTTCTTCGGCGACCTGTCCCCGCTCCGCCGCGAGCTCGTGGCCCTGATGGGGAAGTCCGAAGGTTCCGCCAAGGTCGTGGAGCGCTACAAGGCCCAGCACGGGGTCATGACGCAGTGGCCCAAGGGGGTCCTCGAGGCGTGCATCAAGGAGTGCAAGGAGGCGGGCGAATGACCGCCGACGAGGTCCTGCGCCGCCGTCGCGAGGAGGCCGAGAGGGACGCCCGCGACCTCATGGCCATCCGTGACACCCTGGCCCTGATCGACCGCGACCGCTATTCCGGCTCCAAGGCCAGGAGGGCGGCGCGCGAGTGCGAGGAGGTGGCCGCGGCGATCGAGTCCCGCTTCGACTCGGAGGCCTGCTACTGCCCGAGATGCGAGGAGGGCGACCTCGCGTACCAGTTCTCGGACCGCTGGACCATCAGGTGCAGGACGTGCGGCTGGGCCGTCTCCGGCGCCACGTGGGAAGAGGCGCTGGACGAATGGAACGGGGAGGCGGGCGAATGACCGTCAAGGTCGCGTCGGCCGGGACCAAGGCGTCCGTCGAGGTCGACCTCAGGGGTCCCGGGCCCGTCTCCGAGCTGGAGGGGGCCGCCGTGTCGTACCTCTCGCGCACGTTCGACGAGGGGGACCTCGCCCCCGCCCGCGCGGCGCTGGACCGTTCGTGGCGCGACTTCATAGTCGGAGTCCTCGGGGGGTTCTACGCCGACGGCAGGTCCGCGGACGAGATCCGCCCGGTGTACCGGGTGCTGATGGCCGTCTACGGGGTGGCGAAGGAGGGCTACTCCTCCGTCGAGG
>JAEEGF012410119.1_pt1 | contig 22068 bp, 22 predicted proteins | sample 9134171 | NCBI WGS metagenome assembly JAEEGF01 (sample SAMN16246542, study PRJNA631951) | gut metagenome | biome: gut microbiome; feature: rumen; material: AP-attached | host: Bos | place: Iran: Karaj | collected 2018-10 | reverse complement strand
CTACACCAATGGATTAAACACGGACAAAACTAATTAAATCAAAATTAATGTTTAGACAAACTAAATTAAACTTGATATAAATTTTTGGACAAACTAAATTAACCAACCACAACAATGCTTCTCTGATACAGGAACTGAAGTCAAATTTTGAATCCGGTGACGGATATGTAGATCTGACAGTAAAATCAGCCGGAATCTGTGAAAAAATAGCAGTGCTGGAATTAAAGCAGACATCAGATGAAAATGTAAGCAGAAGGAAAACAGCCTCCGCAGCCGTTGAACAGATAATCAGGAAGAGATACGCTGATCAGTACATTGAGAACGACAATATCAGTGAAGTACTGATATACGGAATATGCTTCTGTAAAAAGCGATGCTCCGTTGCATATAAAAAACTGAAATAAAAGCGGATACCTGTCACTGGACAGTAAAATTTCTGAATCAGATCTTAACGAAGATTTTAGACCTGATTCATATAAATCACCGGATATTTATCACAGGTTCTTTAGGTGTAAATTCTATAAACTGCTACTTATGATAAAATATTACATTAACAAATTACAGAACCGGTCGTACGTACAGACGCAGAAAATAAGGAAACAATAATGGAATTAACAGGTAGAATAGAAAGTTCAAATGCCGCGGAATGGAATGAAAAAATCACAGGCTCGATTCCGGAAACCGGAGACATGATCCTTGACTGCAAAAATCTGTCATACATATCATCTGCAGGTATCCGCGTCATTATCAACGTGTACAAGGAACTTAAGAAGCGCGGCGACACGATTATCATGAAGGATGTCTCTGACTCAGTGAAGGAGGTTCTCGATCTTACCGGTGTATCGGACTTCATATCCTTCAGCTGAGACAGCAGTCTTAAACATTAAGGAAAATGTTCCTTGAATGTTTAAGACACTGTAAATATTCACAGACAGAAAGTACGCTGATTCAGAGATCATATATGGATTGTATCAGGTGGTGAACGCAGGTTATTTTAGCGGTAAAATTTACTCTAAACTAAGAGGACTTTTATGAAAGAAGTAATAGCAAAACTGGAATCTGACATTAAACTCCTGGAACATGATATCCCTATTGTAAAAGGAATAACGGAAAAATTCAGGAGCATTCTGGAAGATGTAAATGCACTGAGTATCGGCGGTGTTCTGACGCTTGAAAGAGATATAAAATAGGACACCTACAAAGGAGTCATAGAAAAGCACGTGAAAAACAGCGAAGGTGCCGAAGTACTGTTAAACAAAGAGAAGGCAAGACTTACCAAAAGTCTTGCCGGCATATTGAAAAGAGAGAAACAGAAAAAAGACTGATCTCCCTGTCTTCTCCGGAAAACGCGCCGGAACCCGAACAGGTTCCGGTCTTTTTTTTCCGTTAAAAGAACAGCAGGCGGGGCAAGATCGCAGATTATAAAGATCTGCTGATCCGAAACCGGACTCAGATCCCCGGGACAGACAGATTGTGATTACTGACTGTTCACCGTACACAGTTCCAAGCATCTCCGAATCCCGGGATCCAGGTCTCACATCAAACGCATTCTGCCGGATCCTGCAACCATGCCAAAGTGTTCAGGAATCGATCTTCTCTATTCTTATGGCACAAACCTTGTACTCCGGAATTCTGGCATACTTGTCGAGAGCCGCATTGGTGAGAACGTTGGCAAAACCGTCAGGGAAATGGAACGGCATCCAGGTTTCTCCGACTGACACCTTGTCACTAACCCTGGCTTCTGATTCTATAGATCCGCGGCGGGACGTAAGTCTTACTCTTTCCCTGTCACTGATACCAATTCTCGCTGCATCCTCCGTATTTATCTCAATAAAGGAATGACCCTCCTTTTCCACCAGACCGTGGGTTCTTCCAGTCATGGCCATGGTGTTGTAGTGATACAGAATGCGTCCGGTCATCAGAATGAAAGGATATTCTTCATCCGGCAGCTCCCTGCTTTCACAGTACTGTGCCGGGTAAAACCAGCCAAGTCCCCTGGTAAACCTGCCCACATGAAGAATGGATGTTCCCGGATGATCTCTTGAAGGACACGGCCACTGCAGAGATTCACCGGCATCGAGACGCTGATGGCTTATACCTCCGAAACTCGGAGTCAGACTGGCGATCTCATCCATAATCTCACTTGCTCTCAGGTACGGCTGAGGATAACCCATGCGGTTCATCAGATCGGTGAAAATATCTGTGTCGAGACGCATCTCTCCGTCAATGGTTACCGCCTTGCGCACTCTCTGAACTCTTCTTTCAGTATTGCTGAAGGTGCCTTCCTTTTCAGCATAGCTGGTGCCGGGAAGGATCACATCCGCATACTGACATGTCTTTGTCATGAACAGCTCGGTCACCACAAAGAAGTCAAGACTTTCCAGAGCTTTTATCACATGGCCCTGATCCGGATCGGTAACCACCGGATCTTCACCGAAAATGAACAGACCTCTGATCTTTTTGCTGATTGCAGCCGGAAAAACATCCGTGGCATGAAGACCCGGTCTGCGGCTGAGCTTGACATTCCAGGCTTTTTCAAACTTCTGAACCACCTCCTCATTGGTGAGTTTCTGATATCCCGGAAAATCTCCCGGAAGAGCTCCCATATCGCAGGCACCCTGCACATTGTTCTGTCCGCGCAGAGGATTGACACCGCAGCCGCTCTTTCCCAGCTTGCCCACAATCATGGCGAGGTTGGACAGTGACATTACACCTTCTGTACCGGTGGAATGCTCCGTAACTCCCAGACAGTATATAATCGGTGCTTTGCCGGCATTTGCGTACATGCGGGCGGCCTCCCGCAGCTGATCAGGATCTACATGACAGATTTCTGCAACCTTTTCAGGAGTATAATCCTTCACAATGTTCTTCAGTTCCTCGAAGCCCTCGGTCCTTGTACGGACGAACTCCTCATCCACCAGTCCTTCCTCAATGATGATGTGGATCATTCCGTTTACAAGAGCCACATTGGTTCCGGGCTTCAGCATGAGATGAATATCAGCCTTCCTGGACAGTCCTATTCTTCTCGGATCTGCCACAATAAGATGAGCACCTCTGTTAACCGCCTGTCTGATCTGCATGCCGATAACCGGATGCGCCTCCTCCGGATTTGAGCCCACCAGCAGGATCAGATCCACATCAGAGGTGATATCGGAGATCGGATTGGTCATGGCGCCGGAGCCAAGGGTCATGGCCAGTCCGGCCACTGAAGCTGAATGACAGACCCGGGCACAGTTATCCACATTGTTTGTCCCGAAGGCGCAGCGCACCATTTTCTGGAGCATATAGCAGTCTTCATTCGGAGAGCGGGAGCATGCGAATCCTGCCAGGGCGTCAGATCCGTATGTATTCTTTATCTCCAGGAATTTCGATGCAACCAGATCCAGTGCTTCATCCCAGGTAGCCCTTTCAAACTTTCCGGTCTTACGGTTTTTAATCAGAGGATAACGCAGTCTGTCAGGAGAATGAATGAAATTATAGGATCCGAACCGTCCCTTGGTACACAGGAGTCCCTTATTGGAAGGTCCTTCGGCAGGAACAGCATCCACAATATGATTATCCTTCACCATGAGATAAAGCTGACAGCCGGTGGCGCAGTGAGGACATGTTGTCAGAACACGGTTCACATTGCCGGTCTGATATTTGCGCATGCTCTTGGTTACTAGCGCACCGGTAGGACACGCTGAAGCACAGTTGCCGCAGAGCTCACAGGACGTATCCTTCCAGTCCTTTCCGAAAGGTGCCTCAATAAATGTTTTGGTGCCTATTTTGGAGGCGTTCAGCACGCCGTTGCCAACAATTTTACTGCACATGCTGACACAGCGCTGACAGCCTATGCAGAGATCCGGGTAATATGAAAGAAAAGGACTGTCCACCACGTTTGGCAGTTTGAAATTTGCCTTTACCTTATACGGATTTTCAAGAGGAAGCTCAAACTCGTTGGAAAGCTTCTGCAGTTCACAGTCACCTGTCTTGCTGCAGGTAAGACAGCGGACATCATGGTGAGCCAGGATCATCTGCAGTACAAACTGCCTTGCCACTCTGACCCTGTCGGAATTTGTAATCACCACCATATCCGGCCATATTCTTGTGTTGCAGGAAGGCACAAGATTGACCTGCCCCTCTATCTCCACCACGCACATGCGACAGGATCCGATTTCATTGACATGCTTCAGATAGCACAGAGTAGGAATGTAGATACCGTTTTCACGTGCCACCTCCAGAATGGTCTGATTCTCCTTTGCCTGAATTTCATGACCATCTATCACAATACGAATCATACTGCTCATTACAGGAGACCTCCCTTCATGGTGCCGCTTCCGAAAATATCGCATCTGAGGCACTTGTTGCATTCCTGCATTGCCTCCTCCCTGGACATGTTGTTTTCCACAGGACAGAAACTCTTTTTTCTTTCTCTTGCCGATTTTTCAGTAAGATTGACCCTGCCCATATGATGCCGCATATTGCCCTGACTGTTAGGAATTTTGATATCAACATGATAATGGTGATGATATCCCAGATAGGAATCAATATTGATGGCTGCAATCTTGCCGGCACCTATTGCCATGATGGCAGTTGCCGGACCGCTGACACAGTCACCGCCGGCAAAAATTCCTGGATGATCCTTAAGCGCCGTGGTGGCATCGGTGATGAAGGTACCCCGCGGAGACTTCTCATAGGATGTAAAACTTTCAGACTCAATAGCCTGTCCGATAGCCATGAAAATCACATCACACGGTATTTCGCATGTTTCCTTGTCGGCATCTCTTACCATTGGAATACCGGTGTTCGCATCATAATAGCTGGTAATCTGAGGTTTGGTAATCAGTCCGACGACATTGCCGTTTTCATCAATTCTGATCTCAGAAGGAGCAAACATGGTCATAAGCTCCACTCCCTCCTCGATAGCACCCTGGATTTCAGAAGGCAGGGCCGTCATGTCCACCTGCGGTTCCCTTACGGCAAGAGTCACGGATGCCGCACCGCAGCGCACTGCCGAGCGGGCACAGTCCATGGCCACATTGCCTCCTCCGATTACTACCACATTCTTTCCGGTAAAATCAGGAAGATTGCCGTGACCAATCTGATCCAGCATTTCCACTGCTGAAGCAACATTAGGATTGTCATAATTTTTAATAGGTATGACCCGTCCCTTCTGTGCACCTATGGAAATATAGACAGCATCAAACTCCTTTTCAAGCTGATCGGTGGTAATATCCCTGCCTATTCTTGCATTGAGACGCACCTCAATGCCGCCGACTGCCAGAATGCCGTTTATATCTTCATCAAGCCGATCCTTCGGCAGACGGTACCCGGGAATGCCGTAGCGCAGCATGCCGCCGAGTTTTTCCTTGGCCTCGAAAACCACAACGGAGTGACCCATCCGGGCAAGGAAGTAGGCACATGTAAGTCCGGACGGACCGCCGCCCACCACCGCTATTCTCTTGCCGGTATCCACATTGCGGGGAGGAACCGGGATCTGATCTGCATGAATCTGATCCACCGCAAACTTTTTAAGTCCTCTGATATTGATTTCGGCATCAATCAGACTCCGTCGGCACTGCATTTCACAGGGACGCTCACAGACAAAGGCACATGAGGTCGGAAACGGATTATCCTCACGGATCAGATTAATGGCGTCGGCATAGCGTTCGTCCTTTATGAGAGCTATATATCCGGGAATATTCACATTGGCGGGACAGTTGTACATGCACGGAACCTTTACCGACACATTGGACTGACACTTGTGATGATTGATATGGTAGAGATATTCGTCCTTGAAATTCTTGATATTGGCAAGCACCATATATGCCGCTTCGTAGCCTATGGCACAGTCGGCGGTATCCTTTATAGTCTGGGCCAGCCACAGCATATCCACATAAAGATCCATGTCTGCGGTACCGTCATGGATCTGTTGCAGCATGTTCTCCAGCTGCTCCAGTCCCTTTGCACACGGCACGCACTTGCCGCAGGTCTGACTTCTGGCGGTGCGGAGATAGGCTATGTGGGTAGAAATGCAGCAGACACCGGGAGGATTGGCCGTTACACGTCTCTTGAAGGTAGATAAAAAACTGTTTATCAGTTTTTTACGCTGAGTGTTTTTCAGTTCCTGTGTTTCATCCATTGAAGTCACCATTATAGAAAATCAGTCTTTCTCTCCGGCTGCAGGAGAAAGGAAATCAGATTGCTTCAAACTTGTTTCAGCATTCTCAGTCAGAGCTCATTAACAATACAAAAAAGATGCATCAAAACTGCAACAAAACTTTTTGAAATATAACACACATGTCTTTATTCACCTACAGTTTTTAATCATCAGAAAATCTTCCTGCAGTCAGGATAACATTTGGCAAACCACGAACCTGCCGCTCCGGCTTCGGATCATCCCAGTTTCCCGCCGGATCGACTCTCACAGTACATTTTCAGATCATCCGGCGTGTTGATATTCAGATAGCATCCGGCATGATCCCCTGAAATTTCAACAGTTCTGAAATCAGCACCTGTAACAGCATTTTTCAGTCTGTAGTCGCCCTTTCTGATATTTTCCAAAAACAGCGATGACACTGAAGCGGAATACAGAGCGCAGAGAGGCTGCCACCGGCCGTCCGCCACAGGGATCAGGGCATCCTCTCCATGATACTGCTCAAGCAGTCTTCGGGCTTCATTTTCGGAAAAAAAGGGCATGTCACAGGCAATCACCATCAGGCACCTGCCGTGAAAATGATTTAAAACAGAAAGAATTCCGCCCATGGGACCGGTATCCGGATATTCATCCCGTATCAGCGTATAGCCCGGATAACTGTAATTCTGAAATGAATTTACCGAAAGAAACCTTTCAGGGAAAAAGTTCATTCTTTCACAGAGAATCTGATAAAAGGGGGCATCGTCAAAACGCAGAGCAGCCTTGTCAGTGCCCATTCTGGATGATTTTCCGCCGACAAGCACGGCAACACCTGTACCCTGCAGAAAAGAGCCGTTCAGAATGTTCTGTTCCCCGGGATCATGCTCTGTGGTATTCACCGTGGACTCCGCCTGTTTTGCTGAGAAGTCTGATCTCACCGATTGTCATATCCTTCTGGATTGCCTTGCACATGTCATATACAGTCAGTGCGGCAACAGAAACTGCTGTAAGTGCCTCCATTTCCACGCCTGTATTTCCTCTGCATCTGACAGTCGCCTCGATTCTTACCGCATGAATGTTTTCAATCAGTGTAACAGACAGATTTACTCCGGATAAAATCAGGGTATGACACATGGGGATCAGATCAGGAGTCCGCTTGGCACCCATGATTCCGGCAATCTGTGCAACAGTCAGAACATCACCCTTTTTTATGCCTCCGCTTTTAATCAGGGACATGGTTTCAGAACTGACATACACAAAACCCTCCGCCACAGCGGTACGGAGAGTATCACTCTTTGCGGACACGTCAACCATCCTTGCTCTGCCCTGATCGTCAAAATGGGTAAAATCATTTTCCTGATCCATAACGTTCCCCCCGACCGTCCATGTTAAGCTATTTGTTTCTTCAAACCTGTCCCTTCTGATCCGTCTCAGAATGTCTGATTCGTACCGTTTAAGTACGCGTTTTTTTCTGCAATTTCAGTCAAAGAAGGAGGCACAGGGATAATTCTCGGGCACACTCCTGCACTGTTCACTGATCCGGAGCATGCCGGATGAATAACAATCTGCTGTCAGAATTATCCACCGATCCTCTGCATGGTCAGTCTGATCTGCCCGTGCCGCTCCGTCTGCTCAGGATCCGGAGCCAGTGAATGCTCCTGCGGTTTATGCTCAACGCACAGCCTTATTTTCCTTTCGATATCCTCCACCGCAAGTCCCCTGAGGCTGTACTCAACCGGACTCAGCAGACATGGTCTCAGTTTTCCGTCGGAGGTGATCCGGATACGGTTGCAGCTTCTGCAGAATTTATCCGTAACAGGTGAAATAACACCGATACGGCCGCTGGCACCGCTGATTCTGAACATTTTTGCCACGCCTGATCCGGCATCATCCTCCGGACACGGCATCAGTTCCGGCAGAGCTCTGAAAACGGCACTCTTATCGGAAAAATATTTTCTGTAGCTGAAGTCATTCCGTGCCACAGGCATCAGTTCAATAAATCTTAAATCAACAGAATACCGGCATGCAAGCTCAGCCAGCTCTCTGATGGAATGCCCGTCATCATTCAGACCGTGAAGAAGCACCGTATTAATTTTCACACTCCGGAATCCGGCGGAAACCGCGTCATCAAGACCGGTCAGAACCCTGTCGAGACAGTCTCTGCCTGTTATTTTTCTGAACACGCCTGGATTGACCGTATCAAGACTGATATTGATACAGCCGACTCCTGCACTTTTCAGATCGGTCACATATTCCGACAGCCGTAAACCGTTGGTTGTAAGTGCCAGTTCAGAAACTTCAGGTATTTCAGCTATACCTCTGCAGATTTCAGCAATGTCCCGTCTCTCAAGAGGTTCACCGCCGGTAAGACGGATTCTGGAGCATCCTGCCGCCGCGGCACCTCTCGCCAGACTGATAATTTCAGACGATTCCAGTTCCGCCGGAACACACTTCTGCGATGCGCCGCCTGTACAGTACATGCAGTCAAAGCTGCAGCGTCCGGTAACGGACAGGCGAAGATAACTGATCCTTCTTGAAAATGAATCCTGCAATCTTCAGTACCTGCCGTATGTACAGTTTGGGAAATGACACTGCCTGCACATCTGACAGAGTCCGCCCTCGGCCAGATTGAAAAGCTCTCTGCGGGTAAACCTGACACCGGTGAAAATCTGAGGCAGAAGCACATCAAGAGTGGTGACGGGCCTTGATATAGCAGCTCCGGGAACTCCGACAACTGCGGTTTTATCAAGATATGCCATCAGGGTCATGTTTCCGGGCTGCGACGGCAGACCGTGACTTATAATTTCCGCTCCGAGGCTTCTTACGGCAGACGGTGTAACGTCATCCGGATCTACCGACATGCCTCCGGTTAAAATAAGCAGATCAGCTCCGCTGCCGATAAATTTTCCTGCAGTCTCCCTTATCATGTCGGCGCTGTCATCACAGACTGCCGTACCGATTATCTCTCCGGGAAACTTCTTCAGTTTGGCTCTTATCACCGGTTCAAACCTGTCGCAGATCCTGCCACTGTAGACTTCCGAACCTGTAATAATGACAGCTGTACGAAGAGGCAGATAGGGATGAATTTCAAAAAGACGACGATTCCGGCACAGTTCCTCGGCTTCTACAATATTTTTTTCAGCTGTTACCAGCGGTATGATTCTCATGGATGCCAGGCGATCCCCGGGCTTCACGGCATAATGGTCCGGAATTGTTGAAACTGTAAAGTCCGGAACATTGTTCAGAGCTGCAAGAAGTTCCCTGTCCACCATAAATAGACCTTCGACATCAGCCTTAAGCACCATTTTACCCTCAGAGGGACCTTCATAATGAGCGTCTTCCACGGGAAGTGCGGCTGCAATGCGAAGGGCGCACTCATCCTCATGAATTTCTCTTATACTTTCATCCCACACGTAGACATGTCGCTTGCCAATGTTCAGAAGGTGATCTACATCATCGCGGGTTATTACATGATTGCGTCTGAAAGCCGGTCCCTTGAAGCCGTCCCGGATTTCTGTAATGTCATGACACAGTCTCATGCCAACAGCATTCTGCACACAAATCTTTTTCATTAAATATTTCTGTCTGCCCTTTAATTACCACCGGTTTTATGTTTCCAGGATATGGCTCCATCCCCAAAAACAAAATCCGCAAAATTCTAAATCAGAAAACCGTCCAGTACGTCGTTTTCCTTTACCGGACCATGATCCTCCGGCACGATGACAAAAAGATCCGCCGCTCTCAGACTGCTGATCACCACATTACCCTGTTCACACGAAGGATACATACACACCATTCCGTCATCAATTCTCATTGAACCTCTCAGGATCCGTTCACCGCCGCCTTTCTTGCCGAAATTACTCTTCACGGTAACCCTGATAAGTTCGGGAACATAATCGGCGGCACCGGAATATTTTTTAAGCAGAGAGGAAGCGATGCAGTAGTAGTTTGTAAGAGCTGATGCCGGATTGCCTGAAAGAGCAATACACGGCTTATGGCGGTAAAAACCGTAGACGCAGGCCATTCCCGGCTTAATTTTCACACCGTGTACCATTATGTCTGCACCGATTCTCTCAAGAGCCTCCGGAACCAGATCATAATCCCCTGCCGAAACACCGCCGGTCAGAACCACGGCATCATGATCTCCCAACGCCCTGAGCAGAAGCCCTGCAATCTGTTCCGTGTCATCTCCGGCGCAGCCCATATATTCAGTCTCATATCCATCCCTGGCAAGCGCCGCCGCCAGCATATGGCGGTTGGAATTATAAATCTGACTTCCGGCAAGTGCCGTACCAACCTCGGCAATTTCATTGCCGGTGCAGATCACCGCCACCTTCAGTCTTTTATGGACGGAAGCCTCAGCCATACCCTGGGATGCCAGCATTCCCACAACTGCCAGATCCACATGCATTCCGCGGGTGGCGATAACGTCACCGGCCCTGACGTCCTCGCCTGCTCTTATGATGTTCTGATCCGGTAAAAGCTGTTCACAGACTGTAACATAATCTTCAGAAAACTTCGTATCCTCATACCTGATAACAGCATCGGCGCCCTCCGGAACCGGAGCACCGGTCAGAATCTTAACCGCCTCACCGGATCCGGGGATCAGATCCGGAGAATCCCCCGCCCTGATTTCACCAATTATTTTCAGAGTCACCGGACTGTCCCTGCCGGCTGACTTTGTATCAGAACTTCGAACGGCATATCCGTCAAGAGGAGAGCGATCATAGTGGGGTACATTCATTCCGGCCTTCACGTCCTCAGCCAGAATTCTGCCAAAGAGTCTGTCCAGCGGAAGCTTTTCAGATGCCACCGGAACAATATGCGAAAGCAGCAGATCTCGGCTTTCTCTGAAGTTCATTTTCTTAATCATGGAATTCATACATACTCGTCATACACATAACTGCCTGGATATGTCTTAACGGCAGCCGTCCTGTCATTTTTTAATTCTAAATACCTGCTCTCTCATTTTTCAAGAACTGTTACAGCATTGTCAGGAATAAACAGATCAATAACCTCAGTCCCGTCGGGCTGCCAGACATCACGGGATACCTGCCAGTAAAGAGGAAGCGGTGAAGACACGGCCGGATTATGAAGCTCTACCGTATAGCTGAAAAGATTCTCCACCACGCAGTCTACTGCCAGAGTATAAACTCTGCCCGCCCCCGCTTTCTGTGAGGGAAGTTTTATATCATTCATTCTGATGCCGGCCGCCGCCACGGCGGACAGATCTCCGCAGCCCGGACATCCGGCGGATGCACAGGGCATGCTGAGGCCCCACCCCGGAACAACGAGGATGCCATCCGAATCAAATGCCGCAGGAGCTATATTCTTGATCCCCGTCAGTCTGGCCGCCGTTACCGTAGCCGGTGCGGCAAAGACATTTTTTACCGTCCCTATATGCTCAATTCTGCCGCTGTTAAGCACCGCAACATGATCCGCCATGCGGTAGACCTCGTCCCGGTTGTGAGAAACAAGCAGGACAGTTTTTCCAAAATCCCGGATTACTGCTCTGAGCTCTTTTTCCATCGTAAACCGAAGATGCTCGTCCAGCGCGGAAAAAGGCTCGTCAAGCATCATGATATCGGCATCATTTATCAGAATTCTTGCCAGTGCCGTTCTCTGCATCTGTCCGCCGGAAAGGTCTGTCGCCCTGCGGTTCACAACATCGGACAGTCTCATACGGGCAGCCATGTCTGCAGCCAGTGTTCTTTTGTCTTCACGGCAAAGCTTTCTTTCGCTTCTGATACTGCACATTATGTTTTCAAGAACAGTCATGTTCGGAAAAAGTGCATAATTCTGAAACAGATACCCGGTTCTTCTCTGCTGAGGAGACATGTTTATGTGACGTTCCGAATCAAAAAACACCCTTCCGTTAAGAACAATCCTTCCGCAGTCAGGTTTTTCAATACCTGAAATACATCTCAGGATCATGCTTTTGCCTGAGCCGGACGGTCCGAGCAGAGAAAGCACTCCGTCATCCGCCGTGAAGGAAACACTGAGGAGAAAACTGTCCAGCTGTTTTTCAATATCAACCGTGAGAGACATGGATCCTGTCCTGTAATTAGTATCTGACTTAAACGGCATGCCCGGCTATTTTCGCCGTTTCCCTTCCTGAAGGTTTATGATCAGCAGCACAACAAGCGAAATCAGCAGATTTATAAGAACCCATTTCATCGCCAGTTCATCATTTTCAGTCCGCCACAGATGGTAGACAGTGGTGGAAATGGTTGCCGTTTCCCCGGGGGTATATCCTGATATCATGCTTGTTGCTCCATATTCTCCGAGAGCCCGGGCAAATGCCAGCACAAGTCCCGCTATGATCCCCTGGCGGCACAGAGGAATGCGCAGCCTCCAGAAAATACGGGAATCACTTAGTCCCAGAGTTTTTGCGGCGTTGCCGATATTCTCATCGAAAGCCTCAAAGGCACCTCTGCAGGTGCGGTACATCAGAGGAAAACAGACAACAGTGGTGGCGAATATCGTTGACCACCAGGTCATGGTAAACCTTAAATCAAAGTACTCGAGGAAGAAGCCTCCAACAGTTCTGTGAGGTCCCAGAACACGGAGCAGAAGATAGCCTATGACAGTAGGCGGAAGCACCAGAGGAACAGTAAGAACAACGTCAATAAAACCCTTGACGAAACGGGGTAAACGGGAAACATAGTATGCTGTTCCGATGCCGGTAAAGAATATTATTACTGTGGAAATGAGAGCAATGCGTACCGAATTGTATAAAGGATAAAGATCCAGGCTCTGCTCTATCATTGAGTTTCCTTAATGCTGTTTCCGAACCGTGACAGGCTGAAAAAATACAGAATATGCAGGCGGGTTAATTCTGATATTCTCCGAAGCACTCATTCAAAAGAATACCGAAAATGCCGGACATAATTATCTGATATTAAATTATTCTGACGTGCCGTCCTGTCTGCCGGTTACAGTAAAACCAACACTTTCAAAGATTTTTCCCGCCTCCTCGGTTTTCAGGTAGTCAAGAAAATCCTTTGCCTCTCTGATATTTTTCGAGTTTTTAAGTACGGCTGCTGGATAGATCACCTGTCCCGCCATTTCCCTGGTAGCAGCATCAATCACCGTCAGACCGGCAGAGTGAGCGTCAGTGGCATATACAATTCCGGCATCCACAACACCCTCCTTCACCTGAGAGGTAACCTCCTTCACATTGTTGCCCAGGGTCAGAGATCTGTGTGCAAGCATATCATTCATGTCAAGGTGAAAGTGGTCAAAAATCTTAAGTGTATACTGTCCGACAGGCACATCAGAGTTGCCGATGGCCAGAAATACGTCATGTGCCCTGAGAGTCTCTGCCAGATCTTCAAAGCTTTTAAGATTCTTTTTATTTTCTTTAGGAACAACAAGAACAACCCTGTTTTCCAGAAGATTGAAGCGGGAATCACTCAGTACATAGTCAAGCTTCTGAGGATTTTTCTCCTCTCCGGACGCAAGATCAAGCTGATCCATCTGTTTCGGGGCGGCCGATATGAAAACATCACTGACAGCTCCCTCCGCAATCTGAGTCTTCAAAGTACCCGACGAATCAAAATTGAAAACTATCTTAATGTCCGGGTGCTCCTTCTGATACCGGGTTCCTATTTCATTAAGGGTTTCAGTAAGGGATGCAGCGGCAAATACCACAAGCTTTTTATCAGCACGGGGCACTGAAGCAGTCCCGGCAGTGCCGTTTTCCTGTACGGCATCCCCGCCGCACCCAGAAATCACTGAGGACATCACTGTCACAGCAATCAGAGCCGACAGTCTTCTGCTGAAGGAAATCAAACCTGAAAGAACGGAACTCCGCCTGAAAGCTCCTGTTGTATCCATAATAGTCTCCCGGAATAATTTCCCTTTGTTTCGTTACTGTTTTATGATTCAGTCAGGTACTGCCGGCTCCGTGATCCGGGAAAAAGTCTTCCTTAAGTACCTGATCTCTGCCTTAACATCTTCCGCACTCGCTGTCCCGCTCCAGGAGAATATTAAGTCCGTGGGAAAGTTCACTTAAAATTATATCAAGGCACTCCGCCACAGCCTTTCTGCTGCCGGGAAGATTAACAATCAGAGTCCTGTTTCTGATTACTGACACGGCTCTTGAAAGCATGGCTCTTTTAGTAATTTTGCAGGATTCGGCGCGAATGATTTCGGCAATACCGGGAACATTGCGGGTGGCTACCGACAGCGTAGCCTCCGGTGTAACGTCTCTCGGAGCAAAACCTGTTCCGCCGGTGGTAATAATGAGATTAACCCCAAGGTCATCCGACAGTCTGACAAGTTCACTGCTGATCACATCCTTCTCATCAGGAAGCAGAAGCGTTTCAACTACATCGTAACCGGCCCCCAGCAGTTTTTCAGTTATATAAGGACCGCTTTCATCCCGGCGTTCACCTCTGACCCCGCTGTCACTCATTGTGACCACCGCACAGGTAAAACTTTTTTCATCAGACTTCACTGCATCAGGAGAAAGTTTTTCCAGATCGGCATATGCCTCTGACACAGCCTCTTCATGAACATCCGAAAGATCATGGTCTGCCGGCGGATCATTTTCCATAATCAGAGCAGCCCTGTCACCTGTTCTGATAATTCCACCACTGACAACCCTGGCAAAAACTCCCGCACGGGGCATGATGCAGTCTCCCATTTTTTTATAAATGGCGCAGTGATGATGGCATTCCTTGCCAACCTGTGTGATCTCCAGCAGACATTCTCCTGCAGAAACAAGTTGTCCGATCCGGATCTGCTGCAGACTGATGCCCTCTACAACCAGATTTTCACCAAAGGATCCGGGAACAACATCAGCCCCCTTTCTTTTAAATTCTTCGATTGTCTCAAACGGGAGGATACTTACCTGCCTGTTCCATTTTCCCGCATGGGCATCATTCTGAATTCCCCAGTCAGCGACAAGCAGAGCCTCGCTTACAGGAGTCTTGGGAGTTCCTCTTGCCGAACTTGTACAGATCTGGCGGATAATACCTTCATTCTGTTCCATAGAGTCAAGTCTCATCTGTTTCTGTTAAATTCGTTTTCATATCTCCGGAAATATTTCCGTGTTTCCGGCACCCGCCGCAGAAATTCCGGCAGGACTCCGGACGCGGTATTCTGTTTACCGGAAACGACACATGCGGCACCTTCTCCTCAATCAGATCAGCCAGCTGAGATGCAGAGGTGAAAGCACTGAACACGGGCAGATTAATATTCTCCGGCAACGGTGTTTCCGCACCTGCTCCGGAGAGAGCAAAGGTTCTTTCTGTTAATCGCTCAGGTATCTCTGAGAGTTCACGAAAACATACGATCCGGGGAAAATCGTATTCATAGCCGCCTTCTACTATACAGTAATCAGACTCATCATTAGACAGCATCTGCAGAGTTTTATCCATATCCGGAGGCCCGGGATAAATAAAATCAACCTCTTTTCTGCCGAAAGCAACCACCACGTCAGCACCGGCCGCTCTGTGTCTTGATGTGTTGGAGCTTTTATTCCCGTCCAGAGTAAACACGGGACAGTTGATGCACTTTACACTGGCAACTCGAAGGCCTTTCTGTCTGAAAAGCCGGATCAGTATTTCAACAGTAGCTGTTTTACCTGATTTTCGAACTCCGACAACCTGAAAAACCTTCATAAACCAAAACCATTACATACAAAGACTGAAAGAATTTCATTCACCGGGGATTGACTGCCTGCGCAACATCGGTCCTGCCTGCAGGAACAGATCCGGTATCCGAAAAACTTTTCCGGAATGTTCCGGCAACTGCAAAAAGAACCCTGTATGAAATTTCATATCCGCCATCAGCAGATGAATACTTTTCATATACTCTGATCAAATCCTTTACAATGCCCGGCGTAAGTCTCGTACCGCCGCCAGTTTCCGTATTCTCTGCACATTCATTCACTATACCGGATGAAAAACGGCCCGCCGCACCAATCCTCGTTATACTGCGAAGAATATCACGGCATGACGGATAACGCACGGTATATGTACGAACTTCACCGTAAAATCCGCCAAACACACGCTGAAGAGATTCCGTACACAGACTTTCAGCAGGAAAATCATTAATAAAACCGCCGTATCCGATTTCGGCAAAGGACTCCTTCAGTTCAGAAAGGGAGCCCGCAACAGGCAGAGCCAGGGCAACAGCGCCGGAAGGAGTAATGGAACGGGAAAGATAGTCAAAAAGGCACGGCAGATCTCTGCACCACTGGAAGGCAAAGGAGGACATAATGAGATCGTATTTTCCTCCCTTAAGAAAATCAGACTGGTTGAAATCAGCTGTCAGAGGAATAATTCCGGAAATTTTCAGACATGCCTCCGCCAGCATATCAGAGGAAAGATCACAACCGTAAAAAACAGGCTCGTGGCAGTATGGTCTGAGACAGCAGATCAGATCTCCCGTGCCGCAGCCGAGATCCATCACCTTTTCCTGCGGCGTAAAATCAAGAGCACGTGCCATGATCCCCGCAAGATCAGAAGCCACAGTATGCTGTATTTTCGCATATCTGTCATATTCATGAGCTCTGGATCCGAAAATTTCACCTACGTCAGAATTCACAGCAGTTTCTCAGCCTCTTTCAATGATTCCACAAGAAACTCTATATCATCGCCGGTATGTGCCGAAGTTATGGTAAATCTGATCCGGGCTGTGTTTTTAGGCACCGTAGGTGGACGGATGGCACCGGCAAATATTCCGCGGCTTTTAAGAAAAGAGCTCATGGAAACAGCCTTTTCCGAGGAGCCCAGGATCAGAGGCTGGATTGAGTGATGAGATTCACCAAGAAGATAACCTGTCTGTGCCATGGCACTTCTGAAATGCTCAACATTGCAGCGCAGTCTGTTCCGCAGTTCTTCATGTTCAGCCACGTATCTCATGGAAAATTCTGTGGCATATGCCTGGGCAGGCGGCATATGGGTTGAATAGATATATTCCCTGGCAAAATTCACCATATATTCAATGAGCACTCTGTTTCCGGCAACAAAAGCGCCGCCTGTTCCGTAGGCCTTGCCGAAGGTCCCGGTTACAAGATCAAAATCACCGTGTCTGAAACCCTGTACCGAGACTGTTCCTCTGCCACCGGTGCCGTGAACCCCGAATCCGTGGGCATCATCCAGAAACACAGGTATGCCGTAACGATCCGCAAGACTCAGAATTTCAGCAAGGGGAGCCTCATCTCCATCCATGCTGAAGACACCCTCGGTAACGATCAGTCCCTTTCCGCCCTTTTCCAGAAAACGTTTAAGAGAATCCGGATCATTGTGGGTAAAACGTCGCAGTTCTGCGCCGCTGAGAACGGCAGCCTCCTGAAGAGACGCATGAGACAGGCGATCAGCATAGATAAAAGTTCCGGGACGACAGAATGTTTTTATTACCGCCTGATTTGCAGCAAAACCGGAGCTGAACAGAACTGCCGCCTCAACTCCGAGAAAATCGGCAATAAACGATTCAAGACTTCTGTGAGCTCCTGTCAGACCTGTAACCAGCGGAGAAGCTCCTGAGCCGCCTTTCCAGATCTCTGTGCCTCTGCACCATGCTCCGGCCAGTTCTTCTGATGCCGCCATTCCCAGATAGTCATTGGAAGAAAAATTGAGATAGGATCTGCCGCCGGTTTCTATCACTGTTCCGGTTCTTGAGGAAATAACCGGACAGGTCCGATAGTTTCCCTCTGTTCTTCGTTCATCCAGCTTCTTCTGAAAATCAGCAATATCAAATCTGCTCATAATCAGCCTGTCCGTCGAGTCTGAAGCAGCCTCTGTGTTCCGGCTGATCCTCATGGACTCCTTCATGGATCTGTCTGAAAATGATTTTTAAATCATCCTGATCCGATGTGCCTGTTTCCGTATGAATTCCTGTTATTCCGAGTCTTCTGAGCAGACTGTCGTCCCGTGATTCCTCAGAATTCGGAGTTGTAAGAAGTTTGGTACCGTAAAAAATGGAGGATGCACCGGCCATGAAGCACAGAGCCTGTGTTTCGTCAGACATTGAGTCTCTTCCGGCAGAGAGACGGACAACAGATTTAGGCATAAGAATCCTTGCCGTTGCCACCACCCTGATGAATTCCAGCGGATCCAGATCCTCGGCAGTCTCCAGCGGCGTGCCCTTCACCTTTACCAGCATATTTATCGGCACACTTTCAGGATGGGGATTTATTATGGCAAGCTGTCTGAGAAAACTTGCTCTGTCGTGTCTGGTCTCCCCCATTCCAAGTATACCTCCGCAGCAGATTTTAATATTGTGCTTTCTCAGAAGACTTATGGTATCAAGACGATCCTGGTAGTTTCTGGTGGTGATTATTTCATTGTAGAATTCCGGTGAAGTATCAAGATTGTGATTGTAATAATCAAGTCCGGCACCTGCCAGCATTTCAACCTGACTCTCCGTAAGCATGCCAAGAGTCATGCAGGTTTCAAGACCAATGGATCTTACTCCCTTTATAACCTCCACAATAAAAGGCATATCCCTGTCTTTCGGATTGCGCCATGCTGCCCCCATGCAGAATCTGGTGGCACCGCAGGCTTTTGCCTGACGCGCCTTGCTCATAATTAATTCATAAGGTAGCAAACGTTCCTTTTCAAGTCCGGTGGAATAATAGGATGACTGGGGGCAGTATTTGCAATCCTCGGGACAGGCTCCTGTTTTTATGGAAAGGAGAGAACTGATTTGAACCTCGTTGGGATTAAATGATTCCCGATGAACAGTCTGAGCCCTGAACAGGAGATCATTGAAAGGCTGACTCAGTATTTCTTCAACCTCTTCCACAGTCCAGTCGTAACGTATTTCAGCCATAGCCGATCTCCTGATTATTATTCAGATCTTAAACCCACCAGTGTACTTCTAGCATAACCCATAGCAGGTCTGCGGCAAAACAAAATTATTGATATGCAGTACAAACAGATTACTGACGATTAATAAACAACCAGCACACAGCACGAAACACAGAAAACAAGGTTCAGCAGAACGAAAAGCCTCAGGATATATACAGATCAGAAACATGCACAGAGGAGATTTTATACGACTTCTGCGCTCAACAGCCAGTTGTCGCATCCCGCGGTTTCTCTTCTGTACGTGAAAAAGTCGAAACAGCATAACCTGTTCAGAACAGCAGACGAGCCAGAGACAGATACTGATCAAAATTACCAAACTGAACCACCGGTCCGATTTCCTTCATATGCCAGGCCAGAAGATAGCAGATCAGCAGCATCCAGGGAGCAGCTCCTGCGGAGCCTGCTATTCTGTCCGATGTGCTGTCGGCAGTACTGCCGCAGCTGAAATAACAAAGCATCATAAGAGCTGTCATGGCAGAAAAATTAAGCCACCTTCCCATATCATAGCCAAGGATCAGCATGACGGTCAGCGGAGTCAGGATCACAACAGACGGAGGTACAATGGAAGTATCTTTTCTGAACACGACTCTTCCCGATGAGTACAGCAGAACAAAGGGCAGAAAACAGAGAAAACAGCCGGCGGTTAGACATTTCAGGAAATGCATTGGTGACCAGAAATATCCATAGGTTTCATAGTATTTTTCCACCGGCATCCCGATATAGACAAAGGGATCAGGTTTCGAAGGGAGATCCGGGAAACAGCTCCTCCACGCTTCTGCAATAAAATCCGCCTGTTTCGGATCTGCCGGAAGCGTAACAAGAAACAGCAGAGGGATACATGAAGCAGCGGCATATACCAGAGCGGTCTTCCTTCCTCCTGCCCTTTCAATACCGAGAATCAGCAGCGGGATCCACACCGCAAAAGGCTCATAAATCAGTAATGTCAGCCAGGTAAGAAGCAGGATCACCGCAAGCTTAAGATAAGGAGAACAATCCTTCAGACAAAGTTCCAGACTGAACACTATAACCGCATAGCAAACGAGTTCCCTCCGCAGACATGATATATCCTGCAGGCAGAACAGGAAGAGACCCGGAGAAAACAGCAGACAGATATTCCAGAAAGCTCCAAGTTTGAGTTCGGAAAGACGATCAAATATCCTGACGGCAACGTAGAGAATACATACAAGCAGAACGGCAGGAAGAAGGATGTCCATGCGGACAACTGAATTCAGATGAAAAAGTATTTCTCCCGCAAGTCCTCTGCGGACAAAGCCTCCTGCATAAGAAATCATCCATTCGTTGAACTGATAACTGGCAGGAAATCTGAACAGTTCGTTTCGGACCGCACTGACATAGCACAGACCGATAAATAGCATGTAAAGAGTTCTTAATGTTCTGATAGTTAACATTTTTGACTACCTTGTATCAGCCATCCTTTGAACAGAGTGTAATCACATGCATCAGTACCTGTCACCGACTTACACGGCCGAGTTTCATGACGTTCCTGGACAGTACGGACACCATCGCCGTCTCAGCAGAGATTCCAGACAACACAGCCTTTTTTCTCTCAGCAGCCCTGATCCGTTACTCTGCAAAGGTCGGGAAAAACAATTAACAAATTCTGTTAATAAAATGTTAGAGATCTGTACCTGCGCCGGATCTTAAACCCATCGTGACAGTTAAGCAAAAAGTCGGGCAGACATCAGGCTAACCCCCTGATTTGCATAACCGGAAATTTTATTCACAGATTTTTTCCGCCAATCATCTCATCAGTTGGACAGCTGCGTATCTGCATGCAGAATAATGCGGTTCATAAATACTTTCAGAACCGTGAAAAGCTGTGACCTGGCAACGTTTAACAGAATCTATCAACAGAAAGTGTCAATAAAATGTGAAAGCAAAACCGGAAGTTCAACGATCAAAACACGGCGAAATTAATCCGTTACGCCATCATATCGAATCACCAGAAAAGATGAAGCAGTATTTCCAGAAGATCAATGTGGAAAATATTTTTAATCAGATAGTAAAGGACAACAACCACAAGAATCACAGCAATGACTATGACAACAATGTTGGTGTTGGCAAAAAAATCACTTATAGCATCCATATTAAGATTCGTTTATCCCGCCTGTTATGAACTTCTGTTAAATTCTACTCATTTTAGTTCTGATAATCCGTAAATTTAATCAGTCTACGAAATTGTAAGAATTATTCAGTCCGGATCCAGCCATGTCAGAACCGCTGCAGAAAGAAACCAATAATCTTATTAACCTTTACTACCCGCAATATGCGCATTCCGAACCGGAAAAGATCATGGCATAGGCCTTGACCTGTTTATCCTTGAATTCAAGGGCGGACTTGTAGGTTTGTACCTGTTCGGCTGCTTCTTTTTTCAGACTTTCAATCTTTGCTTCAGTCGCGTCTTTTTTGGCTGCGTACTTTAACTCGATAAGATAGATGCATTCGTCCTCAGTTCCGTCATTTACGGTTATTACCAGGTCAGCATACTTTTCTCCTTTGCCGGCAATTCGTAGTGACTTCTGCATTTCTGTAAAAACTCCGAACATGGAGTCAAGTTTGGCGTGAAGCACCAGATTCAGCGCCATTTCACTCATGTGAGAAAGGACCTGATTAGTGAAGATTATGCTCAAAAACTCAGTACATGAGTTTGCAAATGATGAAATGTCGTCTTTAACCTCAAGCAGAGAGGAGATATCAAGGATCTCGTCTTTAAACAGACTGCTTGGCTTTAACCGTATATCCACTGTGCATTGAGCAAACAGCTTTGACATGAAGAGGTTTGGGATTTTTAATGACAGTTTGCTGCTGCCTGACAGCTTTGGATCAATGGTGAGGTAGCCGAGGTAGTACAGCATGGATAAAAGCTGAACTTCGCCATACTTGTCAGTTTTGTTTAAATTGATGTTTTCAGCAAGACTTTTAATACTAAAAGATCTGCCGGTTAAATAGGTATCAATAATTCTGTCTGCCAGTCCTTTTTCGGCAATGTCAAAAAGCTGCTTAAGTTTTGAGCCGTCATGGTCTGATGCAGGATCCATATAATCTTCAGGAGCAAGAAATTCTTATTCCTTTTGCATTTTATTTAAATAGTACAGACACATGGAG
>JAEEGF011225740.1_pt1 | contig 22068 bp, 13 predicted proteins | sample 9134171 | NCBI WGS metagenome assembly JAEEGF01 (sample SAMN16246542, study PRJNA631951) | gut metagenome | biome: gut microbiome; feature: rumen; material: AP-attached | host: Bos | place: Iran: Karaj | collected 2018-10 | reverse complement strand
GTTTCGACCTCTCCGACTACGACCTCCGCTGCCTGGACTATGCCAAGGAATATGCGGTCAGGCTCCTCAGCATCGACGTAAACATCAAGATCGACGAGATGCTGGATACCGCATGGGAGCTTTTCGCCAAGTATTTTACCAAGGCAGAGACAGGTATCAAGCAAGCTTTGATCGACAAATACTGGCCTGCTGAATAACTATGGCTATCAAGTTCCAATACAATAAGACATCGCTGAATAACCTCGGCAAGCAGCTGAAGGTCCGTCAGAAGGCACTCCCTACCCTGCAGAACAAGGAGTCTGCCCTTCGGATCGAGGTGCGCAAGGCCAAGGACTATTCCGAAAAGCTTGTTGCGGACCTGGAAGCCTCCATGCGGGAGTACGACTATCTCGCAGCCCTCTGGAACGAGTTCGAGCCAAGTCTCATCAGCATCACTGACGTGGACTTGATAACTGCCAAGGTAGCGGGAGTCAAAGTGCCGGAACTCAAGGACATACACTACGAGATACACGAGTTCAACGCATTCGCCAAACCGGCATGGTATGCCGACGGAGTGAGGATACTTGAGGAACTCACGCGCCTGGGCATCGAATCAGAGGTATACCAGTACAAATGCCGTATCCTGGACTACCAGCGCAAGAAGACCACCCAGAAGGTCAATCTCTACGAAAAGGTACAGATTCCAGGCTATCAGGAGGCCATCAGGAAGATCAAGAGATATATGGAAGACGAGGAGAATCTCTCCAAGGCGTCTTCCAAGATCGTGAAGGAACGCCACGCACTGGAAGAAGAGGAGGAAATGCAATGATTGAGAAAATGACCAAGTATTCCTTCATCCTGCTCAAGGGTGAGGAGGAGAAGTTCCTGGAGCAGCTCCAGGGACTCGGAGTCGTCGACATCAAGCGCTCCTCAGTTCCCGTGGACGAGCATTCCACGAACCTCGTTGAACGCATCGGCCAGGTAAAGAACGAAATCGGAGCCCTGGAAAGGGGCATTGACGCGCATCTGACCGAGCAGCTCGCACTCCGTGACAGCCTGGCCGAGGCGGCGGAAGTCATCGCCCCCTGGGGCGAATACGACCGTGACAAGGCCGAGGCCCTGGGACGAGCAGGCGTACCCATGCACTTCTACTGCGTACGGAAGAAGGATTTCAAGCCCGACTGGGCTGCGGATTATCCTGTCCAGGTCATCTGTGACGAAGGCAAGAAAGTGCATTTCGTGATTCCGGGCGACGTCGAAGGATTCCCCGTCAGGGAAATGGACTCTCCCATGTACGCCATCCACGAACTCAAGGCGGCGATCGCCGCCAAGGACAAGGAGATTGAGCGTTACCGCAAGCATCTGGAAGACAGGAAGTCCGAGATTCCCGCCCTCGAGGCCAGGGGTGCAGCGCTCAAGAACGAGTTCAACATCTATCTCGCATCCCTTGCAGGAGAATCCGCGGTCGAGGACAGGCTTACGGTCTACGAAGGCTTCGCGCCTTCCGATTCCGACGCCAGACTCTCCGAGGTTCTCGACTCTTCCGAAGCCCTTTGGCTCAAGGATGCCGCCGCAACGGCGGACAATCCCCCTATCAAGTTGAAGAACAACAGGTTCGTGAAGATGTTTGAGGTCCTCACCGACATGTATGGTCGTCCGTCTTATGACGGATTCGACCCGACTCCGTTCCTGTCCATTTTCTTCCTGCTCTTCTTTGCTCTCTGCATGGGAGATGCCGGCTACGGCATGGTACTCATCATCGTCGGCCTGCTGATGAAGAAGGTCAAGAGTTTCAAGGACATGGCACCGCTGGTGGTTACGCTCGGCATCGGTACGCTCGTGGTCGGATTCTTCATGCACACATTCTTCAGCATCGACATCTCGCAGTGGAAGGTATTCGAACCCATCAAGGGCATCTTCCTTCCCGCCGAGATAGCCGGCTATGACGGAGCCATGGTACTTTCGCTGGTGATCGGTATCCTTCATCTGTGCCTCGCGATGATAGTGAAGACATACATCGCTACCCGCAACAACGGCTTCCTGGAGTCCCTGGGCACCTGGGGATGGACACTGCTGATCGTAGGCGGAGTCATCGTCGTAGGCATCGCCCTGGCCGGAGTCATCGATGCAACAGTGACAAAATGGATCGTCATCGTACTGGGAGTGCTTTCCGCCCTTGGTATATTCGTCTTCAACAACATCCACCGCAATCCCCTGCTCAACATCGGAAGCGGTCTTTGGGAGACATACAATACCGCTACCGGACTCCTCGGCGACGTACTCAGTTACCTCCGCCTCTATGCCCTCGGCCTTGCCGGAGCCATGCTAGGCTTCGCCTTCAACGACCTTGGCAAGATGGTCCTCGGCGACGGTCACTCCATCAGTTCGTGGGTGTTTTTCATTATCATAGTCGTCATAGGACACACCTTGAACATAGCGATGTGCGCCCTGGGCGCTTTCGTGCATCCCTTGCGTCTCAACTTCCTCGAGTTCTTCAAGAACTCCGGCTACGAAGGCTCTGGGCGCACATTCAACCCCCTGAAATAGAATATAATAACAATAAATAACTACAATAATATGCTCAACACGGTTTTAGCTTATCTCGGGCTTGGTCTCGTACTCGCCCTCGCTGGTATCGGCAGTGCTTTCGGTACTACCATAGCCGGAAACGCCGCTGAAGGCGGCCTCAAGAAAGCTCCGGAGAAATCCGGAACCTTCATGGTGCTCTCCGCCCTTCCCGCAACCCAGGGTATCTACGGTTTCGTGGCATTCTTCATGATGCTCAACCGCCTCAACGCCGGACGTTATGACGGCGGAGTGGTATTCGGTATCGGCCTCTGTGTCGGCCTCGTCTGCATGCTCTCGGCCATCCGTCAGGGCAAGGTCTGCGCAAACGGTATAGTAGGTGTCAGCCAGGGCCACAACGTCATGGTCAACACCCTCATCTATGCCGCTCTCCCGGAGTTCTACGCCATCCTCGGCCTCGTCGGCGCACTTATGGTGTAAACTCTCCGCCTTCGGACAACCGACGGTCAATCGATAGCTTCCAGCAGCTGCTCGCAGATGCTTTTCATTCCGGCAATGGACGGATGTCCGTTTTGCTTGTCTATGTCGTGCAGTTCGATGAGCTGCACGCCGTAGTGTTTACACACCTCACGGCTTGACTCGTTGACCTCTTCGCGGAGTTCGGAGTTCAGGATAGAATAGATCTGAGCATCCGGATACCGCTTCTGGAGTGCGTCCAGCAGACAGGCATAGGCCGGCCTGAAGTTCTTGCAGTCATCCTTCGTCCACCCGGAGTACTGGTACTCCCCCATGGGTGAGTTGGCCCAGGCATCATTGGTACCTCCGAACACGAAGATAATGTCGGGATCGCCCAGCAGGTCCACGCGCGTGGTGAATGCCGAACGGGAAGAATCCATTCCGAAATATCCGGTACCGCAGATGGTGGTTCCGCCCCACGAGTCATTCTTCTCGAGCTGATAGCCCTTAGCATCGATATAGAGGCTCCACCACGTCTGCTCCACTTCTTTCACGTCATTGTTCGCGTCAGGATAGAACGTGGCATACCCGTCAGGGATAATCCCCTTGAAGGTAGAATAGGAGTCTCCAAGGATGGAGACCTTCTTAGCCTGTCCCGATGCGGCTACCGCGACCAAAGCAAGCAGAATGACTAATACTGATCTTTTCATATCTGGAATCATTGTTTTTATGGCTGGGATGCGGCCCAGGCAGCACCTTCAGGAGACCTGCGCCACTCGAAATACTTGTTCAGGACCCACATGGCGTCTTCGTCCGGAACCGCTTCAGGATGAGGTCCTGAGCCGGTAAGGACCATAGTCACGTGATTGTCACTGGTGAACTTGGGCCACTCGGGAAGGCCCTCGCCGTTAGGATCGCCGTACTTGGCGAAATTGGTCCAATAGGTGGCCATCATCTCAGAGAGGGCGAAATCCGTGGAGACAGTCTCACGCCTCAGGCTCTTGAAGACATAGTCGACGTCCTGGCCGTGAGGTGACCCGTGTCCGTACTGCGGAGAGCCTTCGGGATAGTCCGGATGCTGGTCGAAATAGTACATATATACGTTGGACTTGCCCTTCTCCGACTGAAGGCGGGCCCAGCTCCAGGTGTGCCAGCCGAAAGAGGCGTCGCGGCCCAGGTCGCGGGCCGATTTCGGAACCCCGGGGCCCTCGCCGAGCGGATAGGCTTCCAGAAGAGCCTCGGCATAAGGGCCGTAACGCTCTTCGACATTGGCTATATGCGATGCAGGATCGTCGCCGTTGTTGAAACTCGCTCCCTCGTCGGAATTGTATCCTATAAGCACGTTCACGTCGTTGAAATTGCCGTTCTCGTACATACGGTACTGGTCGTCGGGGATGACATATCCGTCGACGATAGGCCAGGCGCCGCCTGTCACGACCATCTGGCGCGCAAAGGCGCTGGCGTCCATGGCGCGCAGTTCTGCAAGCGTCGAGGCGCCAAGTCCTTCGGCATATTCAATACCGTCCTGCTCGGCCATCGCGAGGGTCTTCATGTTCTCGCCGGGATAGGAATGATGCCGTACGGGGCCGAAGGAGCCGCCGCTCTGCGAGATGGCTCCGCTGATGAGGCCCTTCACCAGAGGCGAAGCACACAGCATGCTCACGGAAATGCCGCCTGCGGATTCACCGAAGATCGTCACCTTCGATGGATCGCCGCCGAAAGCGGCGATATTGTCGTGAACCCACTGCAGGGCTGCGATCTGGTCCATTATTCCGTAATTGCCCGATACGTGGTGAGGACTTTCGGCGGTGAGTTCAGGATGCACGAAGTATCCGAGCTGCCCCACGCGGTAGTTGATCGTCACGAGAACAACACCCTTCCCGGCCAAAGGCCTTCCATCATACAGGGATGACGAGCCCATGGAAAAACCTCCGCCGTAGATCCAGACGAGCACGGGAAGTTTATCCTTAGGGGTTTTGGCGGGAGTCCATACATTCAGATAAAGGCAGTCTTCGCCGTTCTTCGAGCCAGGGAAGTTCATACCTTGGACAGGACCGGGGCCGAACTCGAGACAGTCACGCACGCCCTCCCAGGGAATGACTGGCTGAGGCTCTTTCCAGCGCAGGTCGCCCACAGGCGGTGCTGCGAAAGGAATGCCCTTGTAGATACACATATCCTCGGTCACCTCACCTTGGATGATACCGCCAGTCACCTTGACCTGGCCGGGCACGGCAGGCTTGCACGCAGCAGAAAGCAGCGCCAGGCATGCGACGAGCAATACACTGAACCTCTTCATAATCATATCATTTCTTTTTGTTAAGATACTCTGTAATCTCTTCGGCACCAAGGGTAAGCATCACGAACTGCGGCACGTTGCGGGTGCAGCACTCGTTCTCGCCCCAGTGGAAAGGATAGTCGTCCTTATGCTCCATATAGTCGGGATTCATAAGCATAAGTCCCGGGACGATGCCGCCGGGGATGACGGTATAATCGCCACGGTTGGTGCCGTAGGCCACCTTCTTGGTGTTCACTCCGACGGATGTGATGAAGGAGACATTGGAATAAGGATGCCGTCCGAATATAAAATGCATTCCGTTCAACACGAGTTCGGGGTCGATCATGTCGGGGAAATACTTCCATACCAGGTAATTGTTGTATGCCCATCCAAGGGCTATCTCCGTGCCGCCCCAGCCGCGTCCGGACACCGGAACTCCGTAAGGGTTCTCGGCGGCCGCGGCCTCCACTCCCTTGACGTAGTCCGGGACGGCGGCCTTGACGGCTTTCTGGAAATCCTTGTCCATCAATGGATAAAGCTCAAGGGCGGTACTGAGGTTGGAACTGCGGTAGTTCATCGTCCCGGCAGGGACATCCACAGGCTTAAGTTGCTCGAGTACCTTGGGGAGGAAGAAATCCTTGTACTTCTGCTCGCCCGTGGCCCGCCAGAGCTGAACGGCCGCGCCCGTCCTTTGGTCGCCCATGCTGAAGCGGCGGGCATTGGGATTTGCTGCGGCATTGGCGGGATCTGCAGCCTCGAAATTCTCGTCCCAAAGCTTGACAGCCAGTTTGAGAGCCTTGGCAGACAGTTCAGGATTGTAGTCCTTCAGCGCACGGGCAGCGGCAGCCATGGCGGCGATGGTGGACATCTGGCCGGCAGGCGAATAATTGGAAGTGAATGCCACGCGGTCGTCTCGGGTGCCCGAAGTGCCGCCAACGACATCATAAGGGCGCAGGGCGGGATTGTACACAAGCCCGTCGGTCTGTGTCACACCGTCACCGATATGTGCATACTGCCACATATTGCCCTGGACGATGCCCTGGGCCACGAAACCGATGTTTTCGACCTGGGCGATGACGTTCAGCAGACCGTGCTCGCACTGCTGCAGCACGTCGGGAAGCCCGTCGGGACGGTGGATGTCCACGAACTGCGTTTTCTGGTCGATGTAGGTCTGGTCGCGGTCCTCGTGGAAGAGGTCCCAGAGGAACGCGAACTGCTGCGTAAGGCCGATCACCGTACCGGACTGGATGTCGAAGTCACCTGCATCATACCAGGCGCCAACGGTCAGGCCGGGGATGTGCTCCAGGGGAGCGTACTTCGTGTTGGTCACGGGACCCTGGCGGTAGCCGTCCTGCTGCTCGTAATTGAGCGGAGCCTGCAGGGCATCGTCCATATTGGAGCGGCCGTGCCAGATGCGATAACCCTCCTTGACCTCCATGTGGTCCATCTGAACAGGGAGCCATACATCCATCGTAGTGTGCCACTTGCCACCATAGACATTGTCGGCTACGGGGAAGATGTTTGTCGTCTCTCCGCCGAACTCGATGCAATAGAGGCCTGGAGCCTTCACGGCCGAGAAATCGACCGTGGCGTAGTTGTAGCGGTTGTTGTACACGCCCCATTCCTTCACCTTGGGCTCCAGAGCCACGGAACGGCTGCCGTCCGGAGCCACACGGATAATCTTCGCGGAAGCGGGAACCTTGTCGTTGCGGTCGAGTTCGACGACCGCAACCTTCTTCTGGGCGGGAGTATAGCCGACCTGGGAGAAGCCGATGTTTGGTTTGCGTATCCAGTTCGGGTCATAGGAGGTCTCGATATACCACTCAGCCACCTTGCCGGTCTTCCCTCCGGGGATGAACGTTCGCACCACGAAAGTGCCGTTAGGCGACAGGTTGCGGCCGTCGAAGAGATTGATCTCGTCATCCGACTTGAAAGTCACGCGGAGGTCGTCGTCCTCGGGGGCGAGGACAAGGGTGTGTCCAGTCGCAAGCGGATGAGGGACAATGAATTCGCCGCGACCGCGGTCATTGAAAGTCGAGAGACCGAAAATCTGGGTAATCTTCTCGGATACCGGGCGCATCTCAGTCTCTCCCGCCGGGTGCTTCGGGAGGATGTCGGGCATCCCGTCCATCAGATAGGTATGGTCGAAGTAGGTTGCGGGAAAGAACTCGATGTTCATTCCGGCCTTGCCCACGAGGCTCTCCGGGAGCGGCTTGTCGAGATAGACGGCCATAGTCACGCCCTTGTCCTTCGCAGCGACCTTGACCGTGGATTTGAAGCCGTAATCGGCATAGTCGAGCACGCAGGAGATGGAGTTGTCCGACTTGTCGACCGTACGGGACTCGAGCACGGGATAGATGTCCCACTGTTCGGGAGTGTTCATCAGACGGATGCCTCCGCCGGTGGCGATGCGCACTCCGCGGAGTATGATTTCAATGGCTGCTGTCTTCTCGTCGCAGAACATTCCCGTGTAATTGTTGCTGTAAACCAGGAAGTTGACGCCGGTGTCCTCGAGATATTCGAGGTCGTTGACCTTCAGGCTCTGTGCCTGAAGACCGGAGGAACACGCTGCAAGAAGCAGGGCCAGGAGTGTGATTCTAATTTTCATATTCAAGTTCAACATTCTACTGATTGCCGTCAGAAATGGTCAAAGTGCTTTGATTGCCTTCCGAGTCGGGATTGAGAGGATCGGCGATGGCGGCGCCGTCCACGATGAAGGAATACTTGAAGGAGCCTGCCTCCTTGGGCTGGAGGGTAACGCTCCAGACTCCGCTGTTGTTCTTCTTCATGGACATCTTATCCTCTGTGAAATCGGAGGTGAAGAATACCTCGTGGGCATCGGGAGCCACTACGTTGAAAGTGACGTTGGGCATCATTACGCGGGCTGGCGCGCCGCCGGGCACCGGGCCTCCGCCCATGCCCGGGAAGCGCGGCATGCTGGCGATAACGGGAGACTGCACGCCGACGTGCATCAGCGGGATCATCGTCATCGCATAGTTGCGGCCCAACTGGCGGTAGCCGGCAGCGCTGAAATGCAGGCGGTCGAAGTTCTCGGCACAGCCGCTGGAGGAAACGACGTGGGCCGTGGGAATAATCTCCGGAAGGCTGCCGATGATGCGGTTCATTGGCCCGCAGACGCCTCCGCGATCGCTATTGACGACCTCGCCGGCCAGCAGCGGGCACTCTTCAGCCTTGAGGTTCAGGTCCTTGAGGAAATCCTCATAGATTCCCTTCACTTTTTCGGGCCAGGTCCAGTCGTCGGGATCGGACTCTCCCTGATGCAGGAGGATACCGGAGATGACTCCGTCCTTCTGGGCCTGCTTCGCTAGCTTGACGACATATTCGTAAGGATTGCCGTCATAAATCTTCATTATGTTCTGGAGCCAGTCGGCCCCGGTCTTGCCATACTCTTCGGCCTTGTCCTTGATGAAGGCGTCGATCTTGCATCCTGCTACCGATACGTTGATGATACCCACCTTGTGTCCTTCTGGAAGATACTCCAGGAGCGTACGGCCGAAATAGTCGGCAGGTGTCAGGCCGGTATTCTCGCGGCAGAGCGGCGGAACGGCGGGATACCACTCCCCTTTCGTCCTGCCCATGCCAGGAAAATCGACGGCAGCCATCATGAGATAGTTGGGGCTGATGCCCTCGCGGTCAACGTCCTCAACGCGAGCGTTGCCCTCCATGTTGGACTGTCCTATGCAGATGAAAATGTGGAAGTTCCTGTCTTGCGCGCCGGCTGACAAGGCGATCGCGACAGCGAACATGGTTAAAATGAGACGTTTCATATCTTAGTTATCTTGTAAGTCTTCCCAGGTTTGGTAACTATGTCATATTCATACACTTCCGGGGTGTTAAGGCCATCTCCTGAGGCCGCGGAGCGGACCTCGGCCGGGGCGTAGAGCACATTCGGGCAAGGCCCGGATGCAGGCTTCAGCCCGCGTCCCTTGAGCGGCACGGCAGAGCGGATGCGGAGCACTCCGCCTATGGCGGATTTCACCTTCGCATCCTTCAGGGCGCCGTCCGCCCAGGACATCGACACGGTGAAGCCGCCGCGGGCGCAGAGTCCGCTGACGCTGCCCGCGGCCCAGGCCGAAGACAGGGCGGGCAGCAGGTGCACGGCACCGTCGTGGCTCTGCAGCAGCATCTCTGCGATTCCAGCGGTCACGCCGAAATTGCCGTCAATCTGGAACGGAGGATGGGCATCGAACAGGTTGGGATAAGTCCTTCCGTTCCGATAGCGTGCCCTGTCGGCATCACTCCCGCCGAAACCTCCGAATCCGCCGAAACCTCCACCGCCTGCGGGCAGGAGCCTCAACATATTGGAAATGATGGTGAAAGCGTGGTCTCCGTCAAGCATGCGGGCCCAGAAATTGGTCTTCCATCCCAGGCTCCATCCGGTAGCCATGTCTCCACGCTGCTCCAGCGTCCTGCGGGCGGCATTGAAGAGTTCAGGATGCGAGAAAGGACTGATCTGGTTGGAAGGATACAGGCCGTACAGATGAGAGATGTGACGGTGCTCGTCGTTGGGGTCGTCACCGTCCTGGATCCACTCCTGCAACTGGCCATACTGGCCAACCTGCATAGGAGGAATCTGCGAGATAACACCCTCAAGTCTAGCCACATAATCAGCATCTACTCCGAGCGCTTTCGCAGCGTCGCGCGCCTGCGAGAGGGCGTCGAACACTATCTGGTTGTCCATCGTACATCCGGCCGTCATGGCAGTGTTCTTGCCCATCGGGCCATGCTCGGGGCTCACCGAAGGCACGACGACCAGCCATCCGTACTCCGGATGCGGCTGCATATAATCGAGATAGAAGTCTGCGGCTCCCTTTATGACCGGATACCATTCACGGAGGAAATCCTTGTCGCCCGTGAAGAGGTAATGCTGCCACAAATGGGTGGCGAGCCAGGCTCCACCGTTGGGGAACATGCCCCACTCCGGCCCGTCGACCGGGCCGGCGACACGCCAAAGGTCAGTGTTGTGATGGGCCATCCAGCCGCCGCAGTCGTACATCTCGCGGGCTGTGATGGCTCCGGTCTCGCTCAGTTCACGGATGAATGCGAAGAGCGGCTCAGCGGTCTCGCGGAGATTCGTGACCTCGGCCGGCCAGTAGTTCATCTCGGCATTGATGTTTATAGTATACTTGCTGTCCCAGGGAGCATCCACGCTGTTGTTCCAGATGCCCTGCAGGTTTGCAGGCTGGCCGCCGGGCTGCGAGGAACTGATGAGCAGATACCTGCCATAGTTGAACAGCAGCGACACCATTCCCATGTCGTCGCTCCCGTAGAAGGCATCCAGACGTTCGTCAGTCCTGAGCCTGGCATTCTCTCCGGAAGCGAGTTCAAGGCGTACGCGCTCGTACTGAGGTGCATACACCTTGACATGGCGTTTCATAAGTTTTTTGAAGGACTTCTTCTCTGCGGCAACCAGGGAATTGGAAATCTTCGCCGAGGGGTCACCGGAGATGTCGTGATAATTGACATAATTGGTCGCACTGGAGATAAAGACCGTCGCATAAGATGCGCCGCTGACGTGCACTCCCTCTGCATCCGAACTGACTTTACCGTCTGTCTTCACCTCTGCCTTCAGTTCGGCGAATACCTTTCCCTCAATGCCTTCGTGATCCACAGGATCGATATGCGCTGTCAATGCAGCACCGTTGTATTCCGCTTTTGAAGGAAGCGGGCAGGAGTGCGAGAGACGGAATGAAAGCGCATCCTTGCGGTCCGCCTCAATCCGGACGACTATGACATCGTCCGCAAGCGAGGCGAATGCTCTGCGGGTGTATTTCACGCCGCCAGAGATGAATGATACGCCAGCCGTAGCGTTGCGCAGATCAAGGTCACGGTAGAAATCCTGTGTCTCCCCGACGCCCTCGAAATCCAGCATAAGACTACCCAGAGTGAGGTATTTCATACCGTGAGGTCCCACGATGAAGTCCTCACCGACAATCTGCGCAGCCTCCTCTTCCCTTCCGGCAAAGATCAGGTCCCTGACCTCCTGCAGCCGTCCGAGCGAACGGGGGCTGTTGTTGTCGTGGGGACCTCCGCTCCAGAAGGTCTCGTCGTTGAGCTGTATCTCCTCACGCGCCGTGCCGCCGAATACCATGGCACCCATGTGGGAATTGCCCAGCGGAAGCGCCTGGAGCCAAGACTCCGCAGGGGTGTCGTACCAGAGGACATCCTGGGCATGGAGAGTCGGGGCAAGAATGGCCATAAGAAGGATCAAGGAAAGCTTTTTCATATTCATCAAAGTTTGATTGTCAATGGTTTGCCGGTATAAAGCACGCTCATGCCCGACGGAGCCTTGCCGCCGATGATGACCACGCGGAAGCGTCTGGTTTCGAGGAATCCGGGATATGAACCCTTACGGGCACCGATAGTCAAATTGCGGCCATGCAGGGAGAAATCTATTGTGCTGAACTCCCCCTCCTTGTAGGCCTGCCCGTCGAACCCATCCTCGTACAAGGTGAAATGTCCGTCGGCACCGAGGTAGACACGGATCTCCAGTTCGTCCCAAGGCTTCTCGTCACAATACTGCACGTCGTCCGGGCCGAGCGGGACGATGGATCCGGCACGGGCGTAGAGCGGACAGCGGTCCAGCGGTGCTGCCGCCGACACCGTCCTGCCCCCCCTTATCCTCTCCCCTGTCCACCAGTCGTACCAGTCGGTACCGGAAGGAAGATACACGTCGTATGTCTTGGGAGCAGTCCAGTCAACGGGAGCATCGGAGTATTTCCTTGTCTCTTCGGTGAAAAGGGCCTTCCCTACGGGAGCCACGAGTAAAGAACGGCCGAACATAAACTCGCTGCCAAGGCTCCACACATTCCGGTCTTCCGGGAAGTCCATCACCAGTGCGCGCATGAAACTGTCGTCCGCAGACGAAACCTGCCACGAAGTGGAGTAGATATACGGCAGGAGGGCGTAACGCATGCGGATGGATTTCTCGATGGCATCATACACGGGTTCGCCGGGACTGCCGAACTCCCATATCTCGCGCCTCGAACTTTCGCCGTGGCTGCGCATCATGGGATTGAAGAGTCCAAATTGCAGCCAGCGCACGTAAAGTTCCTGGAACAGAGGATTCTGGGAGCAGGTGGCACTCTCCCCGGGCTTGTTGTAACCACCCGGGAAGAAGCCTCCTATGTCGGAGTTGAAATTGGGATTGCCAGTCAGGGTGAAGCCCAGGCCGGCGGCAATCTGGTGACGGAAGTCGTCCCATGTGGACTGCACGTCACCGCTCCAGGTGTTCGCGCCGGTGCGCTGCTGCCCGGCATACGCCGAGCGGGTGAGCACCATCGGACGGCGGTCCGATACGGTCAGCTGCTTCTGCGTCACGCCCTCGACTGAAAGCAGGGGGTATGCGTTGAGCACGCTGCGGTAGGATCCCATCCCGGTCATTTGCTCGAGGTCGGAGTCCTTGTAGTCGAGGTGGTCCGGCTCGGTGGAGTCCATCCACCACCCGTCTATGCCCATCTTCTCCAGACGGAAAAGGTTGTCCCAGTAAATGTCGCGCGCTTCAGCGCTGAAAGCGTCATAAGGCAGTACGCCTGAAGGATAGTCCTTGCGCGGCGGCCAGTCAGTAAGGCCGCTTTGCGGCCACGTCGCGAAGTCCAGGAGATGTCCCTTGGCCTGAAGCTCACGGAAAGGCTTCGTCATGGGGCCGAAGGATGCCCAGATGGAGATGAGCATATGCGCGTTGCGGTCGTGAGTCTCGTCTATCATCTTCTGAGCATCGCGGAAATCGTCGCTCAGGAACTCCATGGCATTCCACTGGTAGTTGTTGCCCCAGTACTGCCAGTCCTGTATGACGCAGTCGATGGGAATCCCCCGCTCGCGGTAGCCGCGGAGCACGCCGAGGTACTCGGCCGAGCTCTTATAGCGCTCGCGGCTCTGCATATAGCCGTAACTCCATAGCGGGAGCATGGGAACGTGGCCGGTCAGGTGCCGTATGCCGGCGATAACTCCGTCCGCGTTTCCGCCATAGATAAAGTAATAGTCGATCTGCTTGCCCACCTCCGATTCGAATGACGCGACATCGTCCTTGTCGGTGAAAGTGCCGGTGGAGGGATTGTCCCAGAAAACGCCGTAACCCTTGACTGACTGGACGATGGGGACGAAGTCTTCGGTATTGTCCTGCCTCAGGTAACGCGTCTTGCCGCTCAGGCTGAGTTGTCCGTCCTGAAGGATGCCCAGGCCGTACCACGGCTCGCCGGTCTCGAGACGGAAGGACTGCTTCGTGACGAATGAGCCCTTGTCAAGACCTTCGGAACGCTCTGTGAATGAGGATTCCCCCTCCTTCAGGAGTTCCTTGCCGGAAGCCGTGGCGAAACTCACTGAGCCGTCCGGAGCGACCGTCACCCTCAACGCGGAAGTTGTGTAAACGGACGAACCGTTGGACTGCTTTTCCGTCACCTTGACATTATCGGGTCGCGAGACGACGGCGACACTCCCGTCATGGAAGCCGGAAGCATCGGGAGCTTTCTGGATGCGCACCAGCGACGGGGTGAAGAAGGTTACCTTCACCTGGGGTGCCGAGGCTGCAAGGGCCATTGCCAACAGAAGTATTCTCATAGCTTGAAGGTATTATTTGAATATCATTCCGGCGAACTGGTGCAGGGAGCGCCTCCAGGTCAGCCACTCGTGGCCGGTACCGGGCGACTCATAATAGACGTGGTTCACGCCGCGCTCCTCGAGGAGTTTGTGGAGGTCGTAGATACCCTGGTACATACCTGCCGGCTCATCGGTACCGATGCTGATGTACAGCAGGCTCACTTCGTCATTGAGGGCGGGAGTGAGGTCATCGCTCCGCCCTGCAGCACCGGGGCCCCTTCCGGAGCCGCTGAAGCCACCTATCCAGGCGAACATGTCCTTGTGGTCCAGACCTATGGTATATGCCTGGAAGCCGCCCAGCGACAGGCCGCTGATGGCCCTGTGGTCGCGGTCACTGAGGGTCCTGTATTTGGAGTCGACGAGAGGGACGACCTCTTCCATCATCACCTTCTCGAATGCGTAGAAGTCGAACATGCTGGCCGGCTTGTGTTCAGTCGTGTCGACGAGCGTGGCGGTGCCGCGCTCCATCACGATGATCATCGGGACGGCCTCCTTGGCAGCGATCATATTGTCCATGATGTCCCTAAGCATTCCCTGGGTGCTCCAGCCGGTCTCGTCCTCGCCTGCTCCATGGAACAGGTACAGCACGGGATAGCGCTCGGAAGACTTGTCATACCCCGGCGGGAGATAGATGTAGTGCGTACGGGTCTCGCCGGTAAGGGCGGAGTCGTATTTCTCTATCCGTATCTCGCCGTGCGGGACTTTCTTCTCCAGATAGAAATCCACGCCCGCCTCGGGCACTTCTATGCCGCTGGACCAATAGCCGGAGCCGAAGAACAGTTTCGTGTTCGGGTCTGCCACCCTCTTGCCGTCTATGTTCAGCATATAGTAATGGAAGCCCGGTACGAGAGGGTCCGTGGTCACTTCCCAGACTCCGTCCTCGCCTTTGGTCATAGTATATGGCTTGCCGACATTGACCGACACGGACTGCGCTTCCGGAGCCTCCACGCGGAACACCACGCTGAGGTCGGGATTGATCTTGGGATACTCCTTTCCGGGAAGATTGGAGGTCGCGGGAGTGGGCTTGGTCAGCACTCCCACCTGCTTGTTTCCGCTGCAGGAAACAAGGACTGCGGCAAATACTGCCGCAAAGACGGGGACAAGGATAGAACGCTTCATCATTGTCTGTTGAAATTGTTGAATATCAAATAATGGTCGAGTCCGGTGGTCCGGACGAACACCGGGATGGAACGGAGGTCTACCGGGGTCTCGACATATTGTCCTCCCCTGTACCACTGTCCGGTGCGGAAGTCGGTCCATCCATCCTCATTCTCAGGTAGATAGGTCTTCCACGTCGTGACTCCCGTCTCTGTTACGGGACTCACGAGAAGCGAGGGGCCGAACATGAATTCGCAGTCCTGCCTGAGGGCTTCAGGGTCGTCCGCGAAGTCGAAGACCAGCGGACGCATCATCGTATAATCCTCCTCCGAGACCATGCGGGCGCACTCGAGGATATATGGCTCCAGTTTCTTTCGGAGGAACATCGACTCGGAGATGATCGCCAGCGTCTCCTCGCCATAGCGCCAGGGCTCAGTCTCGCTCATATAGCCGTGGACACGCATGAAGGGCAGGAACACAGAGGCCTGGACCCAGCGGATGAGCCTCTCCTGATACTCCGGCGAGGTGTACTGGTCGCCGGGGCGGAAGAATCCGCCTGCATCGAAAGTCCACCACGGCAGGCCGGCGGCCATCTGGCCGAGTCCGCCGGCGATCTGCCTCCGGAGCGTCTCCAGATCATTGCCTACGTCTCCAGACCAGGTGACGACACCGTAGCGCTGTATGCCCGTGAATGCGCTGCGGGTAAGGATGACGGGCTCGTGGTCCGTTAGATCCTTAAGCCCCTCGTACATGGTGCGGTTGACCATGAGCGGATAGACGTTGCGGTAGAACTCTCCGGGGACCTTGTCCTTACCGACGAGACGCCCCACAAGGTCGTCATTCTCAGGTTCGGTGGCATCGAACCACCAGGCATCGATGCCGTAAGGGACGGCCAGGCTGTCACGGAAACTCCTGACATAGAAGTCCGCCGCCTCCGGGTTGAAGAAGTCGATCCAGTCCGTTCCGTCGATATAGTAGCCACGCTCCTGCAGTTTCTGCCCCAGGGAACTTGGCTTGTCCACCTTGGACCAGACCGAGATCATGAAGCGGACGTCCATATCGTGCAGTTTCGAAGTGAGCGCCGCAGGGTCTGGATAGTTCACCGGATCGAACTCCATGGAGTTCCAGCCGGTATTGCCCCACCACTGCCAGTCCTGAACGATGACGTCCAGTGGCAGTCCTCGGGACTTGAACCCTTCGGCATTGGCAATGATCTCATCCTGGGAGTGATAACGCTCGCGGCAATGGATGTATCCGAACATCCAATCCGGCATTTGGGGGACGTGGCCGGTAAGCGTCCGGTAGGACGAGACAACCTCGTCAGCCCCGCCGGCGAAGACGGTATAGTCCAGGGCCGCAGCAACGGGAGAACCCAATACGGTCTCGTCCGTGACCCTGCGCCAGTAAAGCACCGGGCTGTCTCCACGGACTCCCTCGGAATTAACCCGATGCAAGCCGGCATCGAGATGTACTATGACGGATGTAGTGGGAGGAAGCCAGGTATTGGACACATCGGCAACAGTCTGGCCGTCAATGGCCAGGAAATGCCTTCTGGCCATCTTCTGGCCCACGTCCAGCATAAGTGCATACTCACCCTCCTCAGGAATGTCGAGCGAAGCGGAGAAGGTCCTGGACCAGCGCATCTCGCGGCGGTTGCCGGAGGTACCGGTGGCATTGACGGTCGTCACCTGCCCGTCATCCTGTTCCTCCGCCAGCGCGACCATATTGTCCGCAGGGTTGAAATCCGTAAGTCCGTAATTGTTCCAGAGAAGACCATAGCCCTTGCTCGAGAGGATAAAGGGTATGGATATCTGCGTATTCACCTGTGTCAGGCGCCGCGTAAGGCCCCTGATGTCGAGATACCCGTCCTGGAACTGACCGGTACCGTACAGGTGCTCGTCTTCGGGAGAACAGAAAGCCTGCCTTACATAATATGCCGGGCTTCCCTGGACGGATGTGCTGCCGAGGCTGCGGCCCCCGGGGACTTCAGCGAGCAGCACGTTGCCCTCTGCGTCATAGAAGCTGAGAGCATCGTCTGCGCGGGAGTAGCGGACTGTCATCGCCCCGGTACTCAACTCGATGGTCGCATCATCCTTATGGACCTTGTATCCCGGAGTCTTAACTCTCTCTGTGTAAACCAGTTCCTGGGGAAGGACAAATCCTTCCGGAACTACCTGCACGCGGATGGCATCTGAACGCAAAGGACTGAGGATGAGAGTTCCATCCCCAGTCTCTATCGTCAAGGCTTTTCCGCTTCCGGTACACCGGCACGACAGTACGATGCACAGTGCCAGTCCGGCGGCCAGGCCAAACTGTCCGAAAAGTCTCATATTTAAAGTATGATCTGCTTGCCGAGCTTGAGTTTGTCGCCGGAGTCGTCAACGGTCCAGTACTGCGGCTTGCGCGGTCCGTTGCCTTCGGAGTGATGCACGACATAGCGGAGCTCGCCGTCAAAGGTGCGGAAGAGCATTCCGTGACCGGAATTGTTGCCCAGGAACGGCTCCGGCTCCTGGATCCAGGGTCCTGCGATGGTGCCGGACTCGGAATAGCAGACCACCTGGAGATAGCGCTCCTTGCCCCATGTGGACCAGAGCATTCCAAGCTTGCCGGTCTGCGTACGGAACATCTGAGGGCCATCGGTGACCCAGCCGGGCATCTTGAGGCCGAAGGTGGCTTCGCCAAGGCCGTTCATTTCGCCGCAAGGAGGGCACTCCGAGGCGCGGAACATGGTGACGGGCCACTCGGAGATGGTCTCGGTGAGGTCCTTGGACAGCTCGATATAATCCATGGTACCGTCGATGAGCTGGGTCCACTCGTGGACGAAGATCATGTAGATGTGGCCGTCTTCCTCATAGAGCGTGCCGTCAATGCAGTCCCACTCATAGGGCTCATAGTCATAGCCGGGTGTGACGGAGAAGGGCACGAAGGGGCCTTCGGGGCTCTCCGAACGGAGGAGATATGTCTGGTTGTGAGGCACATTATAGCGTCTGGGAATGGCCTGGATGATCTCGCTGTGGTCGCTCCAGGTACCGGCATAGTAATAGTAGTTGCCAATCTTATGGATCTCCGCCGCCGCTGCGAAACCAGCCTTCTCGCACCAGGTGCCGCTGAGGTCGATGACATTGTAGGGGCCCTCCCACATCACGAGGTCCTTGCTGCGGTACTGGCGTCCGCCGGAACTGGTGAGATAATAGGTCTTGGTGGTCTCGTCCGCGAGGATGTACGGGTCGCTCATCGAGAGGTCGTTGAAATGCACGGTGCGGATGCGGTTCTGCTCCTCGCGCATGCGGCGCATGCGTTCAGCCATGCCGGTGGTGTCGATAGGACCGGCAGGTGCTGAAGATATGGAGCCGCCGAAATTGCGCTGGCCGGGGTCCGCAGGCGGGGCCTGCTCGACGGGCTGTATGACTTTTTTCTCGGGAACCGGCGCAGGGGCGTTCTGCGTACAGGCGTAAAGCATCGCAATGGACATCGATGCCAGAAGGATCATTCCGGATACTTTCATGGTGCTTTGGGTTGTCGGTTTGAATGTGTGATTAAAAGGGTTATAAACATATATCACAAATATAATCCTTATTGCCCAAAAGGAATAACAATATTCAACCAAATCCTTTAACAATGGTTTACCCAAAACGAAAAAGAGGAGCCCGAAGGCCCCTCTTTATACATATTCAGTCCTATTCAGCAGAGCCGGAAGACCAGAAAGGAAGCTGGTTGAGCGTAGGGTTCTGACGATCGGAGACGCTGGGGAACGGGAAGTACTCCTTGCCAGCCACATATCCGACGGAAAGACCGTTGTCCTTCGCCTCGTGGGTCCTGACGGTGTAGAAGCGGCTGTTGGCCTCGGAACCGTTCTCCCAGATGATATCTTCGTCGGAGCCCTGGGGAGCACGGAAGAGTTTGTCGTACAGGATAGGTACGTTGGAGCCGGCGAGTTTGGACTTCTCGAAGTCGCCCCAGCGGACCTGATCCGGCCAGCGGCACATCTCGAGCCAGAGCTCGAACTTCTTCTCCTTCTTGATGGCGTTCATGTCGACAGCGCCGTTGAGAGGCTTGGCGCCGGCACGCTCGTGCACCTTATTGAACGCCCAGGTTGCCTGGGCGGCGTCGCCGCTCTGGAGGCAGGCCTCGGCATAGAGGAGGAGAACCTCGGCGTAACGCATGATCACGAAGTTGTTGAAACGCTGGTTGGCGCCGGGATACCAGGCATCCTCGAAAGGCTTGATCGCCTGCTTCTGGGCCAGGTAGAAGGACTGGCCGTACAGACCGTCGACCTTGATACCGAACGCCTTGCTGGCCTTCTTCTGATCGAGGGTCATGTTGTCGACCTCATGGCCGTAGTGCGTGTTGTAAATTACATCGTCGATATGGATGAGGGAGTTGCTGAAGCGTACGGACTCTTTACCATCGAACGCGAGCCACTCATCTGCGAAATCCTTCGGAACGCCGAGGCCGCCCCAACCGTCGATGCTGGTCTTGATGGACCAGGGGTTGTTCTTGACCTCGCCCTCGTTGCCATAAACGAAGTGGTCGCCACGCCATCCCCAGATGTTGGCTTCCATCCAGGTGCCGCTGAAGGTGATGTCACCCCAACCAAGTCCACCACCGTTGACCAGGTTGGCCTCGAAGATCTTCTCCTCGTTACCGTCACCACTGGCGTGGAAGTTCTCATTCCAGCGGTCGGTAGGGACAAGCTCGTAGTTACCGGAATCAATGACTCTCTTGAGAGCCGTCTTGGCGGCGGCGTAATTGCCTGCGAAGAGGTAGGCCTTACCGGCCAGCGCATCCGCGAAGCCCCTGGTAACCTTCCAGGTCCCTGCCTTGTCGCTCTGGCCCTGACGCTCATCAAGGTCGCCGCGTGCGGCCTCGCACTCCTTGGCGCACCACTCGAACATCTGCTCGTGCGACATCGGGTTGTCAGGATCCTCATCGCAACGATAGATCTCTTCCAGCGGGAAGTACTCCAGCACGTGGTCCACCAGCGGCGGGCAGCCCCAGCCGGCGGTCAGCATCAACTGCATCCAGGCACGCAGGACGCGGGCCTCGGCGACGCAGCGCTTGGTAGTGGGGGTCTGTCCACCCTCCGGGAGACCGTCCTTGAACTTGTCGATCACGATGTTGGAATAGTACATCGCGTAGAAGAGGTTGTTGTAGCAGTTGACCAGCACGGCGGTGTTGGGACCGAAGGTGAACTCGTTCATCTCACGCATGAAGTCGTTGTCACCATAGTTGGAACCGGCGGCGTACATGTCATCGCCGGGGAGGTCGAAGCAAGCGCGGAAAGGAGCGTAGATGGAAGCACCTTCCTCGTTACATACATTGGCGATCAACCCTCTGTAGGCGGCCACCATAGCAGCTTCGCAGTCTTCATCTGTATTATAGAAATCCTGCGGAAGCAAGACACCCTTCTGAGGGATCTCGAGACGGTCTGCACTGCAGGCCGTGAAGATAGCCGCAACAAGGATAAGGACAGCGGGAATCAATATTCTTTTCATATCAATCATGCTAAATTAGTTAGAACGTAAGGTTAAGACCGAAGACAACCTTCTTCATGGTCGGGTAGGTACCGGAGTCGTATCCCATGGCGTCGGTACGGCCGGTCGTGGCAGTTTCAGGATCGGCGCCCGGGTATTTCGTGAATGTGAAGAAATCGTCGAGGGATACATAGAGACGCATGTTGTCGATAGCCACGCGGCGGGTCAGATTCTTCGGCATGGTGTAGCCGAGCTGAATCTGCTTGATCTTGAAGTAGGAACCGTCGAAGATCATGGCATCGGAGCTCCAGAACTTCCAGTCCTTTGCGACGACGCCCATATCCGGGAACATGGCATTCTTGTTGGTCTGTTTCCAGGAGTTATCCCAGAAATAGGACAGCGTGTTGCCATAGGTACGGTCGGCACTCCACATGATGGTGAAGATATCGTTGCCGGCAGTTCCGGCGCCGTATACGATGAAGTCGAAGTTGCGCCAGGCGAGATTGGCAGTGAGGCCGTAGGTGACGTCAGGAATGGCCTTGCCCATGTAGAAATACTTATCGTTATCCTCCGGAGATCCTTCGATCACGCCGTCAGGATACAGAGTGGTATTGTTTGTACGATAACGGGCCTTACCGGTCTCAGGATTCACGCCCAGGTAGTCGTAACCCATGAAGTACCACAGCGGATAACCGACCTCGAAAGCGGAACGGTTCTGCTCGTTCAGACCGCTCACGGGGTCAACCTCCAGACGGTCCACGGTGAAGTGGAGATCGGTGACCTTGTTCTTCAGGGTGGAGAGATTGGCGTTGATGCCGTAGCTGAAGTCGCCGATGCTGTCCTTCCAGCCGAGTTCGAACTCGAAACCGGTGTTCAGCACGTTACCGGCGTTCTGGTAGGTACTCTTTACACCCTGTTCCGGACGCGGCTTGATGCTGATGAGGAGGTCCCTAGTGTTCTTCTTGTACCAGTCGAAACCGAAGGTCAGGCGGTCGCCGAACATTCGCAGGTCGAAACCGGCATCATACTGCTCGGAGATCTCCCAGTGAAGACCCGGGTTGGCCAGGCCGGAAGGGCCGGAACCATAGGAACGTGCTCCCGTATCATCATACTGATACCACGCGGATCCCTTGGAGATGGTCTCCATGTAAGGATAGCCGCTCAGGACATTCACGTTACCGTTGCGGCCCCAGGAGGCGCGGAACTTCAGGAAGTTGATGACGTCGCGGTTGACATTGTCCTTGAAGAACGGTTCATTGCTGACGGTCCATCCTGCGGAAACGGAGGGGAAGAAACCCCAACGGACATCCTTGGAAAGCTTGGAGGAGTCAAACGCATCGGCGCGGAAGTTGGCCTGGATGCTGTAGCGGTTGTCATAGCTATAGGTCAGACGGCCGAAGTAAGACATGTTGACCGATTTACTCGGACGATTGTCAACGCTGCGCGTCGGATCATCAAGGAGGAAATTGTTATAGAGATAGCGGAAGTTCGGCTCATAGGACTTCAGGATATCATTGTCCTGAACGCTGATGCTGGCATTGTCCGTATTGTTCTCGGTATAGGACATACCGGCCATAAGGCCGATTGCATGCTTGCCGAACGTGCGGTTGTAGTTGGCGAAGTTCTCCCACTGATAGTAGTAGC
>JAEEGF010997774.1_pt1 | contig 22068 bp, 13 predicted proteins | sample 9134171 | NCBI WGS metagenome assembly JAEEGF01 (sample SAMN16246542, study PRJNA631951) | gut metagenome | biome: gut microbiome; feature: rumen; material: AP-attached | host: Bos | place: Iran: Karaj | collected 2018-10 | reverse complement strand
AAGAGCTTCTGATACTCTTCGAGGACGCCCTTTGCATACTTGAAGTCCACGTCGCACATGCCGATGAACTCGATGTCGTCATAAACTTCGCCTTTGCCCTTGTAGGTGACGCCGTTGATGTCAGCATGACCACGACCGCCGACACCTACGCCGAGGAGTTTGATCTTGCCGGTCTGTACGGGTTTCTTTGCTTTTGCCTTGCCGAGTACATCGGTGGGGGCCATTGCGAGAGCAGCAGTTGCTGCAGTTCCTGCCTTGAGGAACGATCTTCTTGACATGTCTTTCATAAGAGATGTTTTTTTGTTAGGGATGGTTAAACTAATGGTTATTTGTTTTGAATTTCTTCTTTCTTTTCAGGCTCGGCATTGATTTCCTGTTCAATGTCGTTCATGCCTTTCTTGAACTGCGATACGCCTTTGCCCAGGCCACGCATGAGTTCGGGAATTTTCTTGCCTCCAAAGAGGAGCAGGATCACGAGGGCGATGATGATGATTTCCTGACTGCCCAGACTGCCGAGGAATAAGAGTTGATTTGCCATATTTTTTGAGGTTTAGAGTTTAGTGTTTAGAGTGTAGAGTCTGTTTTGAGTTTTGAGTGATTATTTATGTGGTCTGTCGATGAGGCCGTAGCCGTTGGTGGCGTGGGCTCTGCGATAGTGTATTTGTTCCAGCTCCTTTGGCGTGCCTTTCGAGGGGAGGTCGTTCCTCCTGGCATCCTCGAGCATTTTCCACGAGTACTCGCTGGCAATGGCTGCATCGCGGAAACGGGGTAGGGAGTCTGGTCGTTTGCCTGTCAGGATGGCTTGGCCCATCAGTTTGCAGAGTCGGTCTATGTTCTTGTCGCCATAGGGTTGCTCCAGTCGTTCTGTGGTGTGTTCGCCATGCATCTCCACAACGGCTGTCTTGAAGTCGTGTGTCATGCGTACGAAGCCTTTGCTGCCTATGAGTTCCGTATAGGAGTTGTGTGTCTGGTCGAGTGCGAGCTGACCATAGACGAAGCCCTGTGTGATGTCGTAGACTATGCCGTTCTCGAAGGTGCCATGGCACTGCAGCCACCATGGGTCTTTGTAGTCCCACATGCGAATGGCCTGAGCATGTCCTGTCTTGTACTCGGAATCGGCATACCAACGGGCTATGTCGACATAGTGCATGCCGCAGTCGTGGAAGGACGGCCCTTCGAATTCGTGCCCTTCGCCTGGGGAGAGTCCTGGTGTCATGTGGCAGATGCGTATGATGGCGAGTTCGCCTATCTCTCCGCTCTTGACGAAGTCCTTCATGGCCTGGGTGTACCATGCGTTTCGGAGGTAGAGGTTGACGGTGCAGAACTTGTCTGTCGACTCCTCGAGCTTGACCACGTCCCATTCCTCCTCGAGTTTGTAGGCGAGTGGTTTCTCGCAGATGACGTGTTTGCCAGCCTTGACTGCTTTCTCTATTCGGCTTGCTCGTGTGTCAGCCAAAGCGAAGAGGCCTACGCATTCCACTTCCGGGTCGTTCCAGAGATCACGCTCGTCTGTGGTGAAGATGGCCTCTGGGGCTATCTCGTGCGATTCCTTGACTTTTTCCGGGTTGATGTCGCAGGTGTATTTCACCTCCCAATATTCTGAGGCCACAAGTTCCCTGAGGTGCTTGCGTCCCATTCTGCCTAATCCTATGATACCAATCTTTATCCTGTTCATCGTCTAAATGCGCACGTTTTGCCGCAAAGGAAGGGCATTTTGCACGTTTCAGTGTGTAAAGTTAAAAAATATTATTGACTTTGGCAAAGAAAGCAGGATGTTTTTAACCTTTTTTTGCACGAATGTGTTGTTAAACACGAAAAAGCCCACCATGCTTGATAGCACAGCGGGCTTTTTATGATGAAGTTAACGTTATGGCTTGTGTTAACTTGTCGAGCAGTTTTTATTTTCCGCTGCCTTTCCAGAAGTCTTCCTCGGCCTTCTGGCGCTTCAGGTAGTCGTCGTAAGCCTTGCGGGCCTTGGCGTTTTCAGCCTGGCTGGCCTGTGCTTTTTGGATGCTTTCTTTCAGGCGGTTTGCGGAGCCGCTGACAGTAATGTCTGCTGCACTGGCCTTGCTGCAGTAGGCGATGGCTTCTCCGTACTGGCCGAGCATTGCGTAGATGTTGGCCATCTTCAGGTAAGCCTTGCCTGTCAGGTCGGCATTGTAGGCGATGGCCTTCTCTGCATAGGTCAGGGCGCCAGTGTACTGCTTGCTCTTGGTCAGGCCGTTGCAGATGTTCAGGCAGATTTTGCCGCGGTTTGCGTCGCTCGAAGCGAGTTCGAGGGCCTTGTTGTAGTACTCGAGCATCTTGTCGTGCTGGCCTTCCTTCTGAGCCTTCTGTGCAAGACCGATGGCGCTGGTGTAGGAGGGCTCCAGGGCGTAAGCGGCTTCGGCATACTGGTAGTAGATGTCCGACTCGTCGCAATCGTTGTCATTCATAATGGTCAGGCTGGAGTTGAGCTTGTTGATGTCGCCCTTGTAGTCGTCGAATTTCTTGGTGTAGATAGCGATGATCTGGGCGCTGTCTGCAGCTCCGCTCTGCGAGAAGATCTGCTCGATGGCTGCAAGAGGTGCGTCGTAGGTAGCCACGAGTTTCTGAGCCCTGATTGTATCGCCTGCCTCCTGGGCCTCTTTAGCCAGCTGAAGCATCTTCTCGCAGGCTTCCTTGCTGTCCAGGTAGTCCTGCAGGTACTGTTCGCGAGTGGTGTTGGGCATTGCCTTGTAGATGGCGTCGCTCACCAGGAAGAAAGTCTGCAGGAAGTTACCTGTGATTTCGCGACCGCCTTGCTCATTAACCATCTTGATGGCTTCGGCGAAGTTCTTGTATGACTTGCGCAGGTCGTACTCCTGGCCGAGGGACTCCTGAGCCACGAAGTTGTAGTACTCGGCCTTCACGCTCAGCACATCGCCAAGAGTGCTCTTCGTATTGGCATAAGTGTTGATAACGTCGAGGTTCTTCTGGCGCAGGTCGAAGAGCTCCAACATCTCATCGAAGTACTTTCTCTTCTTGGCCTGGTCCTTCTCAGCCTTGATGAGGCTGTAGAACATGAACGGGCCTTGCGTGTAGATGCCAGTCTGTGCGAAGGGGGCATACTTCTTTATCCACGAGTAGTTTACGTACATGTCCTGATAGTCCTTGTTCGCATATGTCTGCTGGAACATGGTGAGGTAGCCTTTGGCGGTCTTGATGGTGTCCTCATTGTCGCCAGTAGAGAAAGCGATACGCTCTTCAAGGGTTTTGCCTTCGAAATTCTGTGCCATTGCAGTTGCCCCGATCAGCGCGAGCAACATGGCGAGAGTCAGCTTTTTCATTTTCTATATACCTTTATTTGTTTACTATTCTTCGATATCTCACTCTGTTCGAGGAGCAGTCTCCTCGTTTTCTGAGTGCAAAGGTAAGAAGAAATCGTATAACTGCCAACAAAAAGAGTATTAACGAAACTTAAAAAGCGACAAATAGAACAATTTTACCCCTATTTCGTCACAAATTGTCATGTTTCGTGTGGAGAAAATGAGTCTAGGCATTGGCGCTTTTTGCTTACCGCTTACTGCTTGTTGTTTTGAGTTTTGGCGGATTTCAAATCCGTCTGCACACAGACCTTTAATTCTTTTTTCTTAATTCATAGTGTTACGAATGCAATCGTATAGTGTTAAATTGGCCACTTTAACGTGTTACGTTTGCAATCATAACGTTGTGTGTCAGCTTTCACGAGGGGTTGAAAACTACATATCTGCCCAAAACTACGTAGTTTTAAAATGTGTAGTTAACCCGGAATTCTGATGTCTATTATTATATATATAATAATAGAATTTTCTTTCCCGTATTGGCTACATATTTTTCAGATATGTAGGTAGCCAATTATGTAGTTTTCTAATGTTAAATAATGTCTTTTCCTGAAAAGGTCGACTCGTTTAGCCGTTGATTTTTAACGTTTGTCTATCCATACGGAAAAGGTTGACTTGCCCATCTGGGTAGAGTTGTCTTCTTTCTCTGAAGTGGATGACTCTTTTCCTAAAAGAGTAGACCTCCGACGGATATTGTTTTCTGTACACTTGCTATTTCTTTGCGCGTGAACATTATTATATCCTAACGCAGCTGTTGGGATTCGTGAGAACAGACGCCCTCTGTTTTGCGCAGAAACGGCCCCGGAATCGCACGAAATGCCTCGGATGTACATTTTATGTCTCCTTGACTGTCGTCGAGCTACTTTTTCGCTCGGAAAATCTCAAATGAATTTGGATTTTCGCTCACTTATCCGTACCTTTGACTTCGTCGAAAGTACTCTCGCTCGACAATAAAAGAAAAACTTTGCGTTTCTCTTTGTATTGTTCTCACTTATTCGTACCTTTGCAGGCGTTTATGGAACATATGTTGCTTGAAATAGTTCTGATTGTGGTCGGCATAGCGGTTGTGCTATGGGGCGCTGATCGCTTTACTGATGGGGCTAGCGGACTGGCCAGAAGGCTGAAAGTGAGCGAACTGGTCATCGGCCTGACTGTGGTGGCTCTGGGCACGAGTCTGCCTGAGTTTATGGTCAGCTTCATGAGCGTTCTGCGTGGCAGTTCGGACATGAGTGTGGGCAACATTCTGGGCAGCAATATCTTCAATATCCTTGTCATCCTGGGCGCTTCGGCTATGATGAGGCCTATGATGGTGGAGAAGACGCTGCTCCGTCGCGACATTCCCCTTTGCTTTGCTGCCTCTGTTCTGCTGGTCGTCTTTGCCTTTACAAGCGATATGATTGCCAGATGGGAAGGCCTCTTGCTCGTCGCTTTCTTCTGTGGCTATCTGTTTGTGGCTTACCGTATTGCGGTGAAGGACAGGAAGGGTGCGCAGGATGAGATTCGCGAGGAGAACACGCCCCTGCCAAAGCTTATACTGTACATTCTGGTGGGTATGGTCGCCCTGGTGGGTGGTGGTCGTGTCCTGGTGGACAATGCAGCCTCTGTGGCGCACGAGATTGGCATCAGCGAGAGTGTGATTGGTATGACCATCCTGGCTGGTGGGACCAGTCTGCCTGAGTTCGCCACAAGTGTTCTGGCAGCAAAGAAAGGCAGTCTGGGCCTCGCTTTCGGCAACGCCATCGGCAGCAATGTCTTCAACATCGCCTTCGTCATTGGCTCTTGCAGCAGTATCGTTCCGATGGCTGTGACAGAGATCAGGATGCTGGACTGGTATATGCTGGTGGGCAGTGTTGTGCTGGTCTGGCTGGTGGCTTTCACGCGTCGCACCATCAATGCTTGGGAAGGTTTCCTGCTCGTTCTCTGCTATCTGACCTACCTCACTTGTCTGATTCTGAGGTAGCGTAGGGTAGGGGCTTCGCGCGTTCAGGGCTTCCCTCCGATGTTCCGTTTCCTCAGTTCCTGAATCAGGTCCCTTGTGAATTCGTCTGCTCCTCGAGCATTCAGGTGCTCTCCATCCTTGAAATACATGTTGTTGTGGACGTACTTGGGGTTGTTCGCGAAGTCTATCATCTGCAGTCCCCTTTCGCGGCACAATTCCTTGATGGGAGCCATTGCAGAGGTGTCCTGTTCGTACCACATGGGCGATACGACAAAGAAGACATTCATCCCTTTCGTCTTGTCCAGGAACTTGTTGAGGTAGAGGATTTTGAGCGAGTCGCAGGTGTGGCCTTTATCGGTTTTGTAGGCGATGTGGTTCTTCCTCACCTTCATGGTGTCCATCTCCACATCGTAGGGACGGAAACCTCTGACTCCAGTCTCGCCAGCGATTCCAAAGAAACAGGCCACGATGTTCTGCAGGAACGACGAGTTGTGCTGGTACATCTTACTGAGCATTTTGTACTTCTCCTTGGGGTCGATGCTCCAGAAAATGCTGTCTATGCCGGGCCTGCCGTAGTGTCTTTTCAGACTGAAGAGGTACTGATGGTTGTCCTGGTTCTCGTAGAGGTCAAAATCAGGTGTGATCTCGTAGAGGATGGTTTGGGGCTTGTATCTCTCCAGAATCATCAGAAGTCGTCCATATGCCAGGATGATGCCGCACCCCGTCTCGCCACAGTTGTAGCATGGAATCCCCAGGGAATCGGTAAGCATCTGGGCATTGTAGTGCTCGACGGCTCTGGAGGAACCGAAGACCAGCATGTCGTCTGTGACTTTGTCGCAAATGAAATTGTCTCGCCCCGTCACTCCGATTTCCACACGATTGGATATGCGCTCCATCAGGAAGCCAAAGATGCGGTCGAAGACGACTATCGCCAGGAAGAACAGACAAATGCGAAATATGAACTTTCTCATAACCCCCTCAGAAATTAGCGTAAATGAATTGATCTGCCCCAAACACACCAGCAGTCAGTATCAGGACAAGCAGAATGACATAGGTGAGCCATCGGATACCCCTGGAAGCACAGTTCATGAGGAGGAACCTGTCTGGCGCGAACTCATCACGAAAATCCTTCGCCCACACCATTGCGACTCCAAGGACCATGAAAGCCAAGTTGTTGATAGGCCCCAAGAAGACCGTCATTGGGAGGGAGGGATTGAAGATGCGTGCAATCACTCCACAAGCATCGCTCAGGCTGGGCATGCGGAAAAACAACCAGGCGAAATTGACAAGCAGGAAGGTGATGAGAATCTTCATGGACCTGCCGAACCAAGCGTAACTGCATCTCTGCTGGCCCAGCATCTTCTCAACAATCTGACAAACGCCATGTATGCAGCCCCAAACAATGAAAGTCCAGTTCGCTCCGTGCCAAATGCCGCTGACAAGGAAGGTTACAAAGATGTTCCAATAGTTGCGCAACTTGGAGCATCTGCTGCCTCCCATAGGAATGTAAACATAGTCCTTGAGCCATGTGGAGAGCGAGATGTGCCACCGATGCCAGAAATCGGTCACGCTAACAGCAAAATAGGGACGTCGGAAATTCTCTGTCAGCTCGAAGCCCAATGTTTTTCCTATGCCGATAGCCATCAGGGAATAACCTGCGAAATCGGTGTAAATCTGGATGGTGTAGAGTATACTCGCCAGAAAGCACGACAAACCCGTATAGTTCCCAAAACTCGGCAAGACGGTGTCCACATAGATGCCCACACGATCTGCCACCACCACCTTCATGAACATGCCCCACAAAAGCATCTTCAAGCCCTCTACGGCCTTATCGTAGTCGAAATGGGGACGAAGCCGCTTCAACTGCGGAATGACCAGCGAAGCCTTGTTGATGGGGCCTGCCAGGATGCTTGGGAAGAAGGAGATGAAAAGAGCGTAGGTGAGGAAATCGTGTTCTGCATCCTGGCGTTTATAATAGACATCCCACAGGTATCCCAAAGCCTGAAATGTGAAGAACGAGATGCCGACAGGAATAGCCCAGTTCAGGCCCGTTATGTGAAAGTTCAATCCGGTAGGCAGAATTTCGGTCAGGGTGTCGTTGATGAAGTTGAAATATTTGAAGAACACCAAGGGAAACAGCGTCAGCAAAACTCCTGCCGTCAGTATGCCCTTTGGATGCTTTGCCTTTGTAATGAACTTCGCAAAGAGGAAAGTCACCACCGTCACGGCCAGAAGAATCAGAGCATAGACGGGTTTCCATTGAGCGTAAAGCAAATAGCTCGCAAGCAGCAAGTACAAGTTCCTGCCTTTCGTGTGCTTTGCCGGTATGGCATAGTAAAGCAAAAAGATGAAGGGGTATAAAATGATAAAATTGAAAGAATTGAAAACCATACTTTTTATCTTACTATGCTTGGTTGCGAGTGCAAAGATAATACTTTTCCCTCAAAAACAGTCCAAAATGCGAAAAAGAGTAGAGATTTAACATTTCCAAGAATAATTTCTCGAATGTAAATGGTAATATTAAATAAAAGTTCTATCTTTGTACCCAAATATTCAAGTGAAAAAACAAATCTAACATTATGAAGAACTCAATCAAACTGATTCTTGCCTCTCTCTTTGCGCTGCTGGGAGCCACTTCGGCATGGGCGCAAACGAGCGACTTCGCAGGAAAAATCATTACTGTGGGGAGTGCTGCCACCACGCTCGAGACGGGCAAGTGGTATGTCCTCTACAACGAAGCGACACTGTCCTATACGGTCGAAAACGACGGCAATAAACTTGGCGTCACCACAACCTCGCCCAACGGAACAGATGCTGCTGCAAATGCAGGTTATCTCATTCAGTTGGTAGAAACGGGAACAGCTGACAGATATTACATCAAGAGCGGTCTGGACAACTACTATGCCGACCTGACCGGAACCACGAACAAGGGCACAACTACTGAGCTCGCAGAAAAGCTGGGCTATGTCATCTCGCCGTTCACAACTGCGGGACATTGGTTCCTCCGCAGCAATGGCCGTTACTACATGCAGAGCAACAATGGCAAACTGACAGGAGCTTCCGCCAGGGGCAATGAAGGTGGCGACAGGGACTGGGCTTTCCGAACTGTCACCCTCACTGACAAGAGCGATCTCTCCGGAGCGGCTTATGTCAACTTTGTGCTCAGCAAGACCAATGTCGTTCGCCTAACAAGCCGCAGAAGTCCCAATGTACGCCTCTCTGACAATGGCACAAAAACTTTGGGCGCAGCCAAGAACGATAATACGCTTGCCCAGGTCTGGCTCGTTGCGAAGTCAGGTGACGGCTATACCCTGAGGAATGCGAACACAGGGCGTTTCCTCAGCAACGACGACAACTATCGCTCTCCCTCTGCAGTCTCGAAGAAGCTTTACATCCAACTCAGTCCAAACAACGGCACGAACACCTCCTACATCAACATCTCCTCTGAAAGCGATTTCTCAGGCCTCTCCTGCCTGAACCTTGGAAATGACGGCACAACACTCTACAAGTGGAGCTGCCAAGGCGATACGGGTTGCGACTGGACCATCGCTGTAGCAGAGAACTATACAGTGGAGGAAGTGGAGGCCCATATGCTCGAGTTGAGCGGCCTGTCTGAACCTCAAGTGGGGAAGTACTATCGCATCAAAAACATGGGCTATTCGAAGTACATCAACGAGAGCTTTGGAGCGAATGTCCTCACTTGCGAAGCCAAAGACGAGACGAAACTCTCGCAGTACTGGACACTCGTTCAGTCGAGCGGGAAATGGTGTCTGCAGAACCTTTGCACGCAAAGATACATCACCCAGCAGAACGGTGCCCTCAGTACGCAATATCGCACCTCAACAAGCAGAAGCGGCTCAACCTTCACCATCCAAAGGACCAACGATGCGACGAACATCACATACTACATCCTCGACACTGGAAGCATCGGCCTGCATTGTGATGCAAGCAGTGTGGTGGTGGGCTGGAGCAACAACAATGTGAACAGCGTTTGGGGCTTCGAGGAAGTGACTCTGGACGAGTCCTTCATCGAGGAAGGCAGGGCGAAACTGAACGCCTATAGCGAACTGCAGAAGAACATCAATACCTACAAGGCTGCGCTTACAAACCTCTTTCAGGACAAAGCCTGCACCATCCTCAAGGACGAGATTCAGGCACTCAGCGATGAGGCTTTGGCGGAAAATGCTGACTTTGCAGCACTCAACAGCGATATGAAGGCAATGGTGCTGAAAGTGAAGAACAACACATGGGAAAGTTTCACTTCATCCTCGGGTTATACGCGAGAAGCCTTCGAGAAGTTCTTCCGTGTCCGCGACGACTACTATGTTTACAGCCACAACCAGAAGATGTCGTGGAACGAATACGCAGGCATGAGCAACGCTTTCGGCAAGCTCTCCGGTCCTACAGGAATCGTTGGTAACATGGGAGACATCATCTACATCTATGTCGACAAGGAACCCAATTCGGAATGTACCCTGCAAGCTGAAGTCGTGATTGACAGCGACAGTCCTGGTGATCATCAGACAGGTGCTGTCACAAATCTCCACGCAGGTCTCAACACCATCTTGTTGAGCCAGGCAAGCACCATCTACATTTTCTATCAGCTCAACAATCCGGAGAAATATCTCGCCGATTATCCTGCAGCCAAGATCCATATCGAAGGCGGACAATTGCAAGGCTACTTCGACTATACGCGTGGAATGACCAATCAGGACTGGACGCTCCTCTACGAGAAACTGCTCAACAAGAGTGCCATCGTTAACCTCAAATGCGATCGTGTCGTCTTCGCCATGATGGCCAACCTGGTAAAGAACGCTATCGGCAGAACTGGCGAAGCAGAAGGGCTGATGCGCGTCTGGAACAACTTCGTGGAATGCGAGGAAGATCTGATGGGCTTTAAGGAAGACCTGGCAGGCAGGTTCCGCAACGTCTGGAACGCATTCTCCGTCACTCACGGCTATATGTATTCCACCACCTACGGAACTTACTACGAGAACAGCACCATCTCGACCGTGATGAACTACAACACGCTGACTTCGAGCGGCGGTGCAATCTGGGGACCTTCGCACGAGATAGGACACAACCATCAGGCATGCTTCAACATCGTAGGTGCAACAGAGGTGAGCAACAACCTCTTCTCCAATGTGAATGTCTTCCTGCATGGCGTTTCCACGACTCGAGGCACAAAGGTGACAGATACGCTCGAGGATTTCGCGAAGAACAAAGGCTGGTTCGGAATGAGCATCTGGGAACAGACACGTTTCTACTTCCAGCTCTACCTCTATTTCCATGCTCAGGGACACAAGCCTGACTTCTATCCCACACTCTTCAAGATGCTTCGTCAAGACCCCATCCAGAAGCGGACAGGACCATACGATTCGAATCTCACGAATGGCGATGGCGAAGTCGTGGGAGGATACATAACCTACGGAAAGACTGACTATCTGCACATGGCCAAGAAGATGTGCGACGCTGCCCAACTCGACCTGAGCGAACTCTTCGAGGTGAACGGTATGTTTGTTCCCTACGACAAGTTCTTTGTGGGCGACTACAGCAACTATTGGGTAACGACCACGCAAGCCGACATCGATGCGGCTAAGGCCTATATGGCTCGCTATCCGAAGGCTCCAAGCATCTGCTTCATTGATGATCGCATCAAACCCTCTCCTGCCATCTCCAACGGTCCCTTCGAGGGCAAACCAAAGGGAACGAATCGCGTCAATTACGACAGCGAGGTGTCTATCGGCTATGCCGATGTTGGACAATGGAGCGACTTTGTGGACGAGTATCAGACGAACGGTTATTTCTATAGCACAACCACCAGTTCTGGTACGGTAACATACATCATAAACGGATCTGGCGCAATCGGTTATAAGGTTTACGACAATGACGGTAACCTGGTTTATCTCACCAACAAGAACAGATTCAGCTTCCCATCGTACGTTCAGACGAAAGTGAAGGACGGATTCAAGTTGGTTGCTTGCGAGGCGAATGGTTACGAAGTGGTCATCCCATTCGGACCGTCGATGTATCGTGGCGAGATGACAGCTTATTATGAAGGCAATCCTACGCCTCACACCCTCTATTATTACGGTACAGGAACAGCAGGAAAGAGCGTGATGAATCCGCTTCCAGCCAATTCCATTGCATACGTCAAAGCCGATCAGACCGAAAAGAGACAGCCTACGCCAGAACTCTTGGAAAACGTCAATGTGGTTGGTCCTGACAGTACGGCTCAAAAGCTCGTCATCGACGGCGACAAACCCTTCTATATCCCTGAGGAATTCACTGCACAGAGTCTTACTTTCACCAAAACGGGTGAGGGGAATCAAGTTCTTCAGCTTCCCTTCAGCACTTGGGCTGGACTCGGTATCGTGGGTGAAGACGGAACCATCGACAGCACTCCTGAGACTTATGCTGCGGGCAATCCCGTTCTCTTCCAGGGCAATGTCAACATCGAGGAGAATGGCAGAACCATCAATCCTGGCACTTTTGCCGAGACGGAGAGCGGTTTTGTCTTCGACGGCACTTCGTTCGTCTTTGCTGAGAACATCTCGCCCTTCACTTATGTTTGGGACGATCCGAATGGAATCATAGAAATTGAAGGCAGACAACAGACAACAGACATCAGACGACAGTCAATCTATAATCTTGCAGGTCAGCGTGTAAGCAAGCCTACGAAAGGCCTCTATATCGTAAACGGCAAAAAGATTGCAATTAAACAATAATGCAGAAATCATCGAAACAACCGCATAAGGCGGCAACAAAACAAACGGCAGCTCCGCTAAAGAAGAAGGATTCGGTTTTCAGCTTCCAACTTTTGGCGTCAAAGTTGCCTGTGCTTGTCATTTTCTTCTTCCTGACTTGGCTTTGGTCAGGCTGGTATTATGGCAGCGTCTTTTACATCAGTCGCGAGTACAGCTATTGGGTGACCGATCCTCGCATCATGAACTTCGTGTTGAGCCAACCTTACGGTATTCTCCGCTATATCGGACGAGCCATACTGCTGCTCTACAAGTTCCCTTGGCTTGGCGGATTGGTGATGGCGTTGATACTGACATCAGGAAGTTGGCTGACGGGATATTGCCTGCGTCTTCGCGGATCGTGGCGAACCCTTCAATACCTGCCGTCGCTGTTCTATATGGCAGTTGTGACGTGGAATGGCCTCGACATCTTCTTCGAAGCTCGCACAGGTTTCATCTTCGGCATACCTTTGCTGGCTTTGATCGTGCTGATGGTTTGCGCGCTCATCATTCGCAGCTTCAGTCGTAAAACGACACCTGCGTTCTTCGCCAATCCGGCAGGTGAAACTCCGCGACAACACTGCATACAATTGGGAATTATCCTAGTGTTGATGGCAGCCGTGGTTGGTTTCGACATGTGGAAGCGTCCCTATGTTCGCGTCATTTGTCGTTTGCTCGATATGGAGTATCGTCAGGATTGGTCTGGCATTCAGAAACTCGCTCGCGAAAATGCTATGATGAGCAATCGACCGATGGCGTGCTCTTATGCGATTGCTTTGGTGCAGACAGGACAGATTGCAGAGCGTCTGTACGACATCCGTTTGGATTACGATTCGCTCCACGTCCATGGTATGGACTGGAAGCACAACAATGCGAGCGTCCTTTATGTTCCAGAAGGCAACTATTATGGCGGCTTCATCGAGTCGGCACAACATGCTTGCATGGAACAGATGGTGATGACGGGCCCCACGATTCGTCTGCTGAAGCTTCAGATAAAGTGTGCTTTGATGCGCGAGGAATGGGAGTTGGCAGAGAAGTATCTGGCTTTGCTCCGTCGTGTTCCTTTCGAGGGTGCGTTTGTGAAGAAGTACGAGCCGATGATTCATCATCTGGATAAGGTGAATGCAGACCCGGAGATGGCATTGATTCGCCTGACGGAACCCATCCACGACAGCTTCGAGAACCAGTATCAGCAACCCCTCTTCATGGGCTACAACCTTTTGCTCGTCGAAGGACGAAGCAGCCAAGCCCTCACCAACAGTCTTAGTGTTTGCCTATATACGAAACTGATGCCACAGTTCATAGAACGTCTGGAGCCAATTGTGGGAACGACGCCTTCCAGCATCATCATGGACGGCATCTTGTTGGCCGAGAACAAGCAGCCTGGACTCTCGCAGCACTTCACGGGCATGAATTTCCGTCAACCTCAATTCCAGACTTTCCTGCGTAATGTACAACCCTACATGAAGGATCGTGCGGGCTATGCCAACGAGCTTTTCCCAAAGTACAAAGGCTACTATCCCTACTACTATTTCTTCGGCAATCTGAAGGCGACGAAGAAGGGCTACACCAGCCTGTCGTCGAGCAACTCAGGCGTGAACTAACGGACAATACGTAACAGAAAATATATAACAGACATATGAGACGACAGATTCTATATATCTTGTGTTCTTTATTATTCATTCTTGTCGGCTGCAAGCAGAAGGCTGAGTTACCGAGCCAGTTTGCTGAGGCGAATGCAGAGGCAAAGATCTATCCCGACTACAAGGATGTTGTTGTTCCGCCCAACATAGCTCCGCTCAATTTCATCGTCAGCGATTCTGCAGCTACGGCTTTCGTCGCTCACCTAGAGGGTGGTGGAAAGGAGTTGCTGGCTGCAGCTTCGGAAAATGGTGTTATCAAGATGGATTCAACCGAATGGCGTGCGCTTCTTGAGGCAAACAAGGGCGGCGATGTTGCGGTTGATGTCTATGCCAAGCGAGATGAGGGATGGGTGCACTTCAAGCCCTACAAGTTCAGCATTGCCGATGAGCCTATCGATGCTTTCGTCAGCTATCGTCTCATCGAGCCCGGCTACGAACTCTACCGCCAGCTTGGCATTTACCAGCGCAATCTCACCACCTTCGACGAGAAGCCCATCTACGAGAATAATCGACAATATGCCGAGGGCGAGAACCATTGCGTCAACTGCCACAATTTCCGGATGGGGAGCACGGAGAGCATGCTTTTCCACGTGCGTTCCAACCATGGCGGAACCGTCATTGTTCAGGACGGAAAGGCTCATAAGATTCAACTCAAAGACAGTACCATCATCACGAGTGGCGTCTATCCTTCCTGGCATCCCACAGAAAACCTTGTAGCCTTCTCCACGAACAAGACGGGACAAGTGTTCCACCTCTACCATCCCGAGAAAATCGAGGTGATGGACGAGAGGAGCGACCTCCTGCTCTACGATGTCACGAAGAACGAAGTGAGTCACATTCTCCGTACCACTTACGACCTCGAGACGTTCCCTTGCTGGGCTCCTGACGGCCGTACGCTCTACTATTGCACGTCCTACATCAAGCCCCTGCTTATTCCGGAATTGCCCGACAGTACCGTCACGCAGCAGCTCTTGCTGAAGTACGACAGTCTGCGCTACAATTTGATGTCCATCCCCTTCGACCCTGCTACACGCAACTTCGGACAACCACAACTGGAGATTGATGCCGCATCCGAGCAGAAGAGCATTTCCGTGCCGCGTGTCTCTCCTGACGGCCGTTACATCCTCTTCACGAAGGGCGATTACGGACAGTTCCATATTTGGCACAAGTCGAGCGACCTTTGGGTGAAAGACCTTCAGACGGGCGAGTGCAGACCCTTGCAGGAAGCTAATTCCGACGATGTTGACAGCTTCCATAGCTGGAGTTCGAACGGGCGTTGGTTTGTCTTCAGCAGTAGGAGAATGGACCACAACTATTCGCGCCTCTTCGTCGCCTATTTCGACAAGCAGGGACGTGCGCGCAAGCCCTTCCTCATTCCGCAGGAAGACCCCGAGTGGAACGTGCTTTTGCTGAAGAGCTACAATGTGCCCGAGATGAGTCGTGACGCAGTCCGCATCTCGCAGAAAGCGCTCCACGAATGTATCTATGATACTGAAGCCGAGAATGCTGTTTATAAGCCCAATCCCACCGCTATCATCAAGCTCGACGGCGTGACGGGAGCATCACCTAAGAAACCATAACACTATGTCACATCGCATCCTTTTACCTGTTTTCCTTACCCTCTTTTCCCTTTCCTGCGTGGCCGAGCAGGTGCGTATCTACACGACTACGACTGACGGAACGAAGAGGATGGAATTCAGCGCCCAGAAGAGTTCCCGCTCCAAGTTGTCCCGACACATCACGCTGCAGCCCACCACCACCTATCAGGAGATGGACGGTTTCGGCTATGCCATCACCTATAGTGCCGCCTACAATTTGCTGAAGATGGCTGAGGCTGACCGACGCACTTTCCTTACGCGAACCTTCTCGCGCACAGCGGGTTACGGTGTCAGCTATGTTCGCATCAGTATCGGTTGTTCCGACTTCTCGAGCACGGAATACTCTCTTTGCGATACACCCGGATTGGAGAATTTCCGCCTTCATTCGGACGAGACGCAGTACGTCATTCCCATCCTGAAGGAGATACTCGCCATCAATCCCGACCTGAAGATTATGGCGGCACCATGGACTTGCCCGAAGTGGATGAAGGTGAAGAGCCTTTCCGAGCGGGTGGGCTACGATTCGTGGACGAGCGGTTCGCTCAATCCCAACCACTATCAGACCTATGCCGACTATTTCGTACGCTTCGTCCAGGCTTTTGCAGCCGAGGGAATCCCCATCTATGCTGTCACACCTCAGAACGAGCCCCTCAACAAGGGGAACTGTGCGAGTCTCTACATGCCTTGGGCGGAGGAAGCGGCCTTCGTCAACAAACTTGCACCTGCCTTCGCGCATGCAGGCATCACAACCAAGATCTATTGCTTCGACCACAACTACAACTACGATAACATTTCCTCGCAGCAGGACTATCCCATCCAGTTCTACAATGCGCTCGACCCCGATATGGACGGACGCGAACTCGTTGTCGGTAGTGCTTGGCACGACTACGGCGGGAGTGTGACGGAACTTGACGACATCAATCAGAAAGCACCCGACAAGGAGGTCATCTTCACCGAAACGAGTATCGGCACTTGGAACGACGGACGCAATCTCTCTTCGCGTCTGCTGACGGACATGAAGAATCTGGTCTACAATACCGTCACACGCAAGAGCAAAGCCGTGATGGTATGGAACTTCATGCTCGACCTCAATCGCGGGCCTAATCTGGACGGAGGCTGCCAGACCTGCTACGGAGCTGTCGATATCGACCAGAACGACTACCACACGCTCACCTACAACTCGCACTACTACGTGATGGCTCACGCCAGTTTGGCTGCAATGCCTGGAGCCCGTCGCATCGGGTTCAGCGTCTCGAACGCCCCCTCCGATGTCAGCTGTGTTGCCTTCCAGAACCCCGACGGCAGCTATGGCGCCCTCGTCTTCAATCAGGGTGGCAGCAGCGTGCAGATGTCTATGGGAGCTTCGTCAGCCGCTTATGCGCGTTTCACCGTGCCCGCCAAAAGCATCGTTACTGTTGTGCTGGGCGGAGAGGAGGAGAAAGACGTCAGGCTAGGCGCCAACGTCATTCCGCCGACAGAGCAGTCGGGAACCTATCGCGGGACCATCGCCACGCAGCAGTTGGAGAGCCTTTCGCAGAACTTCATCGACAATCCGGAGCAATGGCATATCGCTCCGGATTTCTTTTGGTGGGACGATACTGACTCTTCGCTCATCTTCCTCCCCATCGACGGTTCCTACGAGGTGGAGGTGGACAAAGTGGCGCGAACCCTGCTCTGCTCGCCTGTTCCTGCCGAGGAGGGACTCTCTGTCTTTATCTGCGGCCCTGCCAACAGTGTGGGCTGTCCTTTCTTCTATCCCGGCAGCGCCACCCTTCCGCAGAATGCCATCGCTATGGCACAGATGGAGCCAGGACTCTTCCAGCGCACCCTCGTTGCAGGCGAACAACTCAACGATGCTGCTGTCGACTTCGGATTCTTCCTTTCCAGCGACCTGTCCACCCCTTTCTCGGGCAAGACTACGGCCGAGCATCACCTCGTTTACGACCAGACGCTGGGCTCCATTCTCTTCGGCCTTGGGAAAGGCTATTCGGGGCATGCTGACGGCCATATCTACAAACGGCAGAACAATCGCCACCTTGAGCCCGGAAGCCTCTGGACCGCTGTTGTGGACCTTCGCGAGGGACTTGCAGGCGCACCCGTCTATGTGAAGGAATGGGAGGAACCGACTGGAATAGAGTCACTCTCCCAAAGTGATCGTAGCGTGGAGGAGACTGGCATTTATGACCTCAGTGGCCGCCGTGTTTCGTCCGTTCGGAAAGGCATCTACATCCGTGACGGCAGGAAGGTTGCGATTAAGTGAGCCCCACATATAGTTTCCCGGGTGTAAAGTTCCGACTTTCTTCAATACTTGCAAGTGAGAAAGTAGGAAAAGCGGAAAGGAGGAAAGTAGACATTAATACATTTTGAAGCAGTAAAAGCAGGTATAATTAAGGTATATAATAAGTAATATATACCGTAATATAATTTTATATATATATAATAATATATATAAATAATAATAAACTTTTACTAAGAAAAGTCCACTTTCCGCTTTGTCCGCCCGCCCCGAAACACCTTAATGTCTACTTTCCTCCTTTCCGCTTTTCCGCCTTACAGCCCCATAGAAAAAAACTTTCATTTTCGTGTGAAAATAATTGCCAATTTACTTGCATAATTCGCGATTATTTCGTAAATTCGCAGTGTGAAAGATGAGGGAACTACTGCAGGGTAAACTCGGATTTTCACACGCGATGTTTGCAAACTTCAAACGTGACAAATGCAATCGTCACACTAGTTAATCGCAATCGTGGCACTATATGTTTGCAATCGTGGCACTATACGATTGCATGCATACGGCTTAAAGGGATGGCTGGAAATGGTTGCCACGGATGGTGATGTTGTCGCAATTGTGCTGCTCGACGCCGCTCCCGCCTATGAACTCATTCCCCTCGATGTTGACGTCTTCGGCGTCTTGGAGCAGGATGCTGACGGGCCGTTCGCTCTGGAAACGGTTGCCACGGATGATGATGCCGCGATTGATGCGGGGCGGTGTTTGTGGCGCTTCGGTGGTGAGCATGACTGCAGTGGCGCGATACCCGTCGGCGGTGCCGGTATGCTGGATGCGGTTGCCTTGGATCAGGACATGCTCTACGGGACCTGCTTCGCGCCAGCTGAGTTCGGCTCCCAACTTGATGGCGGAGAGCGTGCTTCGGCTGATGTCGTTGCCCGTAATGGTGATGTCGCGCGCTTTCAGGAGGAAGGCACGGCCGTTGTTGTACGCCACTCGGTTGTTCTCAATCAGTACGCGTGGGAACCGGCTGTAGTTGTACATGAGGCATTCCTCCTGTTTCAGCCTGGGCAAGGTGCGGTCCAGCGTGACCATTACTCGCCAGTCAGTCCAGGAACTGTCGGCTGCGCTTACGACGGCTTCTGCCAAGGTGCTCATATCCCTTCGGCTGACGATTCGGAGGGTGTCGCCCACGCTGGGAATGTCGAGCGATTGCGCATGCAGGTCGGCACCTTCCACGCGAATCTCGAACTGCCTGTCGTCGCTCTGAGGGATGAAGCTCCAATAGTAGTTGTGGACGTTCGTGCAGTCGTCGCCGTTGCCTGCGAAACGGGAGTTGCGGATGATGAGGTCGCCGCTGCAGGATGTGAAGTGTGTGGCGTCAGTACTGGTGGAACTGAAGCGCCCTTCTTCGGGCAAGACGTCCAGGCCGTCGATGCAGATATTGCGGCTGAGGTGTCCCACGATGCCCATCCCCGAAAAGCTCCGAAGCGAGACGTTCGTCAGGTTCACATCCTCGGATTCGAGCACCATGATGCAGGGGCGGTAGTGTCCGCAATAGCGGATGATGAGCACATCGTCGACGTCTGGGTGCGAACGCGAGCGGAATCGGATGTGGCCCGGGCTAAGCAGTTGCCCCTCACCGACCTCTCCGTAGTAGAAGTGCCCTCGTCTGCTGCTGTAGAAGTAGTAGCGTCCTTGAACGATACGGTTGATGTGGGTGTAGAGTTCGGGGTCGAAAGTGATGTCGAAGGTGGAGTCCGTGCTGGCTGTGATGCGCCCCTCGGTAGCTGCGGGACGGCGGTTCGAGATGCTGAGCCCCTTTAGGCTGACGCCTTTGCAGCGGATGAAGGAAAGCACTTGCATCCATCCTCCCACGCTAAGCTTGGCACCCTCGGCCTCAATGTTCAAACCCTCGCAACCGGTGAAGTCGAGCCCTTTCACGTAGGACTTTTGCGGCTGAAACAGATGCCATTGTACCTCCAAACCTCGCCCGAAAGTGCCGTCGATGGCTTTCCGCTCTGTCTCGAGCGCTTCCGGGTCGTCCAATTGATAGGTGCCGGCAGGAAAGACGAGTGTCGTGTTCTTGTGCTCACGGCAATATCTGGCGGCCTTTCGAAGGGCTTTTGCGTCATTCTTGCCGTCGTCCGGGACGGCTCCGAAATGGGTGACGGAAATGCTGCGGGCCGACGATGCTGCGGTAGCACAGACGAGCGTCAGCAAGAGGAGGAATCGGGGTTTCATGGTCTCGTTTTGTATGTGAAATCAGTAAACGCAGGGGTTGTGCCGCTTTTCGTAGCCGATAGTGGTGTTCGGGCCGTGTCCGCAAAGGACTGTGACGTCCTCGGGCAGGTGGAAGAGCTTGTTCTTGATGCTGTTCACCTCGGCCTCGAAGTTTCCACCCGGCAGATCCGTACGTCCCATGCTCCCTGCAAATAAAGTATCACCGCAGAGCAGGAGTTTCGCGTCGGGAATGTAGTACGAGGATGAGCCCGTAGTGTGACCGGGGGTGTGGATGAGTCGGATGGCGGTCTCTCCCAGTTTGACCTCTTCCCGGTCGCGCAGCAATCGCTCGACGGGAGGCATTCCGCCACCAATGTTCAGCCCGAACTCTGCCGCCATGGAGGGCATATCGCGGTAAGTCTGCATCTCGTCAACGTGGAAGATGGGCTTGAGTCCCCAAGTGCGATGAATGAAGGGCAGACCGAAGGTGTGGTCGAAATGTGCGTGGGTTTGGAGGACATATTTCAGCTTGAGTCCGTGAGCCCGTATGCTGCCCTCCAGCAGTTGCTCTTCCTGCCGGTTCCAGCATCCGCAGTCCAGGATGGCCGCTTCGAGCGAGGTCTCGTCCCAAAGCAAGTAGGTATTCTCTTGTATCGGATTGAAAGTGAATGAGATATGTTTCATTTCTTTTGTCGTTTATCGGTTGGTGTTTAGAGGGGCAGGTAGACCAGCTTCTTCGTCTGGAAGAACTCCTCCTCGAAGTATTCGCTCAAGTTCGTGATTTGTGCGGCATTCCCAAAGGGGCGCGCTTCCTGTTCCAGTTCGCCGCCTTTCAGGCAAATCAGACCGTTCGGTAGCGCGTTTATCTGCTCCTTGCAAATGTGTTTTCGCACGATTTTGACGAGGTCGGGCAGGGGCATCACGGCTCGCGAAACGACGAAGTGGAACTGCTCTTTGACGGCTTCGGCCCGGCTCCATTGGGTGGTGACGTTCTGCAGTCCCAAAGCGTTCTTCACCTCTTCGCAGACGCGAATCTTCTTTCCGATGGAATCGACGAGGTGGAACTTCACTTCGGGGAACATGATGGCGAGGGGAATGCCGGGAAAACCGCCTCCCGTGCCGAGGTCCATGATGCGTGTACCGGGCTTGAAGCGAATCAGTTCGGCTATGGCGAGGGAATGCAGGATGTGGTGTTCGTAGAGGTTGTCGATGTCCTTTCGCGAGATGACGTTAATCTTGCTGTTCCAGTCGCGATAGAGTGCGTCGAGTGCCGCAAACTGCTCCTTCTGCACATCGTTCAGGGGGAAATATTTGGAGAGGAGTTCACAATTCATAGTTCACAATTCATAATTCATAGTTCATAGTTCCCTTGCTCTTTATGGGGGCTAGGGGGTCTAATACTATATACACAATCGCCACTGCTCCGAGGATGTAGGGGTAGTAGAGGTGGGGAATGATGTCGAGGGGGGCCACACCGGCCAGTCCGCTCGCAATCAGCATTTGTGCACCATAGGGGATGATGCCTTGGGCAAAGCAACTGAATGTGTCGAGGATGCTTGCGGCACGTTTGGGCTCGATATGGTAACGCTTGGCAATCTGCTTGGCAAGAGGTCCGACACTCAGGATGGCTATCGTGTTGTTGGCTGTGCAGAAGTCCGTCAGTACCACCAGCGTGGCCATGCTGAACTCGGCTTTCCGACGTGTTCCGCGGCGGCTGTCGAAGAGTTGCATCAGCCAGTCTATACCGCCAGCTTGACGGATGACTTGCATCAATCCTGCAGCCAACAAAGTCACGATGATGAGTTCGCTCATTCCCATGATGCCGTCGTTCATGGCTCTGAGCCATCCGAAAGGTGTCAAGGCTCCGGATGCGATTCCCATCACGCCAGCCAGAACAGTTGCCGAAGCGAGGACGAGCATCACATTCATACCGGCAAGTGCTGCCACTATTATATATATGTAAGGTATGATGGCGGGGTAGAAGACTTCGCCAAGCGTGTCGGGGCGAACACTTACGGCGGGCATGCATGCATAAAGTACGAGGCAGATGAGGGCTGCGGGCAAGGCAATCCAAATGTTGGCGCGGAACTTGTCCTTCATCTTGCAGCCTTGCGTTTGAGTCGCCACAATCGTTGTGTCGGAGATGAAGCTGAGGTTGTCGCCGAAATATGCTCCGCCAACCACTATCGCCACCATCATGGCCACACTGCTTCCCGTCTGTTCCGCCATTCTTCCCGCAATGGGGACGAGGGCTGCGATAGTGCCGACGCTGGTTCCCGTAGCAAGCGAGATGAAGCACGAAGCGAGGAACAGGCTGCTCAGGACGAAGTGGGGCGGCACAGCCGTCAAGGCCA
>JAEEGF010410820.1_pt1 | contig 22070 bp, 12 predicted proteins | sample 9134171 | NCBI WGS metagenome assembly JAEEGF01 (sample SAMN16246542, study PRJNA631951) | gut metagenome | biome: gut microbiome; feature: rumen; material: AP-attached | host: Bos | place: Iran: Karaj | collected 2018-10 | reverse complement strand
GGTCGGCGACGTGATCAAGGTCAAGTGCGTCGACATCGACGAGCAGCGCGGGCGCATCAAGCTCTCGCGCAAGGCCGCGATGGCCGAGCTCGACGCCGAAGCCGCCAAGTAAGCGCGGCCCTCAGGGCGAAACGACGGGGCGCGGCACATCTGCCGCGCCCCGTTATGCTATAATATCGGCATGGAAGTGAAGATCGAGGAGTCGTGGAAGCGCGTGCTGGCGGAGGAGTTCGAGAAGCCCTACTTCGCCAGCCTCGCCGAGTTCGTTAAGTCGGCCTATAGGAGCGGAACCGTCTATCCGCCTCCAGGCAAGATATTCAACGCCTTCAACCGCACTCCCTTTGACGCCGTGAAGGTGGTCATACTCGGACAGGATCCGTACCACGAGCCCGGACAGGCCCAGGGTCTTGCGTTCTACGTCCCGCCGGACGTGCAGCCTCCGCCCTCGCTCGTGAACATCTCGAAGGTGCTCGGGCATATGCCGGATCTCCTAAAGTGGACAGACCAGGGTGTGCTCCTCCTTAATGCGACGCTCACTGTCGCCGCGCACCGCGCGGGCAGCCATCAGAACAAGGGATGGGAGGTCTTCACGGATGCAGTGGTGCGCGCCCTCGCGGAGCGCCGCGAACACCTCGTGTTCATCCTCTGGGGCGCATACGCGCAGAAGAAGGGCGCCTTCATCGACCGCACAAGGCATTGCGTCATCACCTCGCCGCATCCGTCTCCGCTCTCCGCCCACCGCGGATTTTTCGGCTCAAAGCCTTTCTCGAAGGCGAATGAGTACCTCTCCGCGCACGGAATTCCTGCGATAGACTGGTAGAAATAGTTACATTTCTGCCGGAAAACTTAGTAAAATTATGCAATAATCAAACAATTTTGCAAATAGACCCGTACCCCGTTGACTTTTGCGACAAAAAAGCATATAATGTCACAATGTTTACGTCACAAAAGGAAACACAAAACCAAATGAAAAAGATTCTATCACTGACAGTGGCAATTTTCGCGGCTTCGGCGGCGTTTTCGTCCGGTTTCGGACTCTACGAGCCGACGGCGGTCGGTACGTCCTACGGCGGGGCGCTTCTCGGCAGGGGTCTTGACGGCTCGGCGAACTCGATCAACCCCGCGACGCTCGACGACATCACGAACATCACGGTGCAGGCCGGATTCGTCACGGAGCATCCGCGTGGACGCATCAAGATCTCCCGCGGCGGCATCACGCACCGCGCCAAGCCGCTCGACCCTGGCTTTTTCGTGCTCCCGCACTTCCAGGTCGTCGCGCCCGCGCTCTGGGGCTTCACCTTCGGTCTCGGCATTACGCCCGAGTACGGCCTCGGCAGCAGCTACTCGCATGACAGCCTCATGACCTGGAGCTCGAAGGAGACGACGATCGAGGGCTTTGTGATCAACCCGAACCTCTCCTACCGCATCACGGACGACTGGTCGATCGGCGGCGGCGCGAGGCTGCTCTTCTTCGACTTCGAGCAGTATTCGTATCCGGGCGCGTACGCGGCGGACATCAATCCGCAGGCCGCGCTCATCCGCAACCACCTGCACGGCAACAACGGACTCAGCTCCTGCGGCTGGCAGATCGGCACGCGCTACAAGGTGCTGGACAACCTCTCCGTCGGCGCGGTCTACAAGAGCAAGATCGACACGCGCGTGAAGGGGCACTCGAACCTGCGCTATCCGCCCTACGTCCTCGGTGGTGCGGCTTCGGCCAACCTCGACGTCCCGCAGTCCATCGCCGCCGGCCTCAACTGGGACATCACGCAGGACTGGCACCTCGGCGCGATGGTGTCCTGGACTGACTGGTCCGAGCTCGAGCGCATCGACTTCAATCTTCCCGCCTCGCAGGGCGACAAGACGACCAAGCTGCGCTGGAGGGATTCCTGGCGCGTCGGCATCGCCCCGTCGTGGGACTTCGCGCGCGACTGGACGGCTGTCGTTTCCTACGTCTACGACTCGAACGTCTGCTCGTCCGACCAGGAGTCGACGATGCTTCCTCCCGGCGACCGCCAGATCATCTCGGGCGGACTCACCTGGCGCCTCACGGATAATCTCCAGATCGACGTCACGTACGGACTTGTCGTCATGGGCTGCAAGTCGATGCACATGAACGATCCGCTCGGACGCAAGTACCGCCTCGAGTGCCACCGCGGCCTTTCGCACGCGGCGGGCTGCACGCTCACCTACCGCTTCTAAAAAGGCAGAAGGGCACCTGCCCTGCACCTCGCGAGGTACACGCCATGTACCTCCCGAGGTACCCTCCGTCCACCTCCCGAGGTACCCACCATGTACCTAGCGAGGTGGGCGTCGTTTTCATGGGGAGTTTGCCGCACATAAAGCGGCGAGCTAGGGTGCTGGACGAAATAACATAATTTTTCCGTTTAAAATAACAGGATGTCCGAAGCGAGAATTGGTATAATTGCCGCGAAAGGGGAAACTAATGTTCAAGACAACAACTCTTGCAGCGGCGGCGATTGCGTCCGCAACGGCGTTCGCAGCCCCGACGCTCACCGTCGGATATTCGGACATTGACAGCGGGGATCTCTCCGCGAAGCTTACATGGGAAGGCTCCGGGCAGGTTACGGTCCAAAGGGCGGAAAGCTCCGACGGCCCGTGGTCCGACAAGGGGACCTCCTCCATCGGCACCTGGACCGACTCCTCCACCGTTGTCAGCAAGACGTACTGGTACAGGCTCAACGACGGCTCCTCCACGAGCGACGCGGTGAAGTTCGCCGCGGTGAGGAAGCTAGACCTCGCCTCCGCCTCAATCGTATACGAGGGCGATTTCACTTCGCAGGGATGGTGCAAGCCGCCGGAAAGGGCTTTTGACGGAAGTATCGGCCGCGATTCCTACCCTGATGCGAACGTGTCCAACCCAAAGGCGGGCGTGGACCTCGGCTCGACCGAATGGCATGTCGCGTATGCCCGTGCATATCCTCGTGTCACCGACAAATGCCAGGGCCGTCTCAACGGGCTTGTGGTCTACGGCATTGACTCCGGCTTTACCGCGGACGGCACGACATGGACGGGAACTGGAACAGCGCTTTCGACGGCGCTTTCCGGCGTGGCCGATGACAAGTGGTATCCGATCGATATCGATCCGACATCTGCCTACCGTTGCTTTTACTATAGCGGCGCCTACGGCGGCAATGTCACCGAGCTTGAGCTCTACGGCTGGACGGAAGATGACATCGCGGACGCCGGAGGCGAAAGCGGCGAAGGGTCCGCGACCGCAAAGGACGCCGATCTCGCGGTCGCGTCGGTTGCGGACGACGATTTCACCGCGAAGCTTTCGTGGACGGCGCTTTCCGGCGCGGTGATGCTGCAGGCGTCGTACTCCGCGACCGGTCCCTGGGCCGACCTCGCGAACATCGCCGCGGGCACGGCGACGTACACGGACACCACCGCTCCCTGCGGCATCACTCGCTACTACCGCCTCTCCGACGCCGACGGCGAGTCGGGCGTTGTCTCGTTCAAGCGCCTGAGGAGGTTCGCCGCATCGCAGGGAACGGTGTTCTGGACTGGCGTGTGCAGCGAAGACTGGTACAAGGAAGGGTCGAGGGCGTTCGACGGTGATACATCCACATTCCCTGATCTGAACGGAAACGCGCCGAAGGTCGGCGTCGACTTTGGCGAGCTCGAGCCCTTTGTCTCCGTTGTCCGTGTTCACACGCGGCCCGACTACTACAGCAATCGTTCCAATGGAGCGCTCGTGTACGGCAGCTCGCGCACGGCGTCGGCGCTTTCCAGCACGGCTGACTCGGATGTCGACACGGCTCTTTCGGTCGCGCTTTCGGGAATCGGCGACAACGTCGACGCGTGGTATGATATCGCCGTCGATTCCGCGAACGCCTACCGCACTTTCTACCTCACTACAGCGAACGGCAACCTTGCCGAAATCCAGTTCTACGGCTGGACGGCCGAGGACATCGCGGCGGCCGAGGGCGTCGCGACGCCTGTCGTGGCTTCCGTGACGGCCGATCCTGACGAGGCGGAGATCGCCGTCGCGTGGACGTGCGAGACGGACGCCGAGATCACCGAGTTCGTCGTGGAGCGCAGGAAGGGCAGCGGAAGCTGGACCGAGCTTGCGCGTCCCGCGTCGGACGTCTTCTCCTACGTCGACGTCGATCCCGAGACGCGCCAGACGTACTTCTACCGCCTCACCGCGATCTACGCGAACGGCTTCGCGCGGACGTCCGAATCCTCCGAGGGCGTCTACTACAAGAAGACCATGCCCGACGTCGCGCTCACGATCCCCGAGATAGCGAACGTCGTCGTGAAGTCCGTAAAGGCCGACGGACAGAAGATCGAGGGCTCCAACGGCGTCTACATGATTCCGCAGGGCAGCGAAGTCGAGGTCACGTTCCTTCCTGCGGAGGGCTACATCCTCAACCGCACGACGATGACGTTCACCGTCGAGGAGGCGATGACACTTCCGGAGACCGGACGTCCCTCGGCCGTCGAGGGAGTTCCGCTCGTCGTCAACGAGGTGATGGCCGCCAACGAGACGACGCTCTCCACGCACGACGGAGCGACGGAGATCGACTGGATCGAAATCCGCAACCTTGGCGGAAGCGACGTCGACATCGCGGGCTGGCTCATGACGGACGATCCGACGAAGAAGATCTCCAAGTGGAAGCCGATCGAGGGTCCGGCAGTCGTTCCCGCAGGCGGATATCTCATCGTCTTCGCGGACAACGTGAAGACGGAGTGGAGCGAGTTCGACGCGCATGTCGCGCTCGGACTCTCCTCCGGCGGCGAATGCGCCGCGCTCGCGAGCCCCGACGGAACGGTGATCTCGCAGCTGGCGTTCGGACAGCAGTTCGACGACGTCTCGTTCGGCGTCGGACACGTCGAGCGCGAGCTCGTCAGGTCGACGCGCGCGGCGGAGTACCGCATCGGCGACGGCGCGTGGAAGTCGTGCGAGGGCGCGATCGGCATGGCGCCAGTCGTCGGCGCGTTCAAGGTCGACGTCTACGGGGCGAAGAACTGCTCGTGCGATTCGCTTGAGAGGGCCAAGACGATAGTGAACGATCCCGACTCCTGGTCCTGGTTCCATACGACCGAGACGAAGCAGACAATCGCATACTTCCACGCGTACAACGGTACGCACATGACATTCGCGCCGTACAGCGACTTCCAGGCGCCGGACGGATGGGACGGAAACAACATCGCCGTCCATGCGACGGCTGTAGTCAACATCCCCGAGCCCGGATACTGGACGTTCTCGATGTATGGCGACCAGTGGTTCGAGTATACGATTTCGGGACATGGTGCGAAATTCACCAAGTCCGGCGGCGGCTATAACAGCCAGACGGTCGACGCCTATTACTTCAGCGTCGCCGGCGACTACGAAGTCGAGATATTCCTCGGGCACCAGGGCGGCGACGCCGGAATGGACTTCTCCGTCGCGAAGGGCGAGCTGACCTCGTTCTCCACGGACAACTTCCACCTCGTCGGCTCCGCTGCGAGCGGCGTGCTGCACTCCGGCTCGATCGCGTCCAAGATCTACACGCGCGTCGACAGCGAGATGCTCGGCTCCAAGACCTCCGCCTCGTGGCGCAAGTCGTTCACGCTCGGCACGATTCCGGACGATGGCGAGATACAGCTCAGGATATGCTATGCCGACGGATTCGAGGCTTCCATCAACAACCACGTCTTCCGCTCTGTCGCGGTTGCGTCCCGCACGGACGAGGAGATTCTTGCTCCGTCGTACTTCAACATTCCGGTTGAGTACCTTAACATTGGAGAGAACACGCTTGAGGTCGTCGGATACAACAGCGACATCAACGACCAGACGTTCCTGATCGCGTCGGACGTCATCCTCAACACCGAGAGCGGGCTCGTCTACTTCACGACGCCCACGCCCGGCCGCGAGAACGCTTCCGACGGAAAGACCGGCATGACGCCGAAGATCGTCTTCAGCGAGCCGCACGGATACAAGACCGAGTCTTTCCAGCTCAGTCTCTCCTGTCCCGAGGACGACGGCGTCAAGATCTACTACACGCTCGACGGCTCTTCGCCGACGACGGACTCCTTCCTCTACACAGCCCCGATCACGGTCTCGAAGACGACGGTCGTGCGCGCGGCGGCGGCGGACGAGAAGTCCGTCTTCCAGCAGGACTCCTCCGCGACGTACCTCTTCCTCGCGGACGTCCTCTCTGCGCCTCAGGGATACGAATGGGATCAGGTCCCGCCGGGATGGCCGTCGAACGGCTCGATGCATCCTGACGGATCGCACTACGGCGCGTCGATGTTCTACGGAATGAACCAGACCCTTGTCGCGAACGAGCGCGCAAGGATCGAAAAGGGCTTCACAAACTCCGTGAACGTCGCGACGATCTCGATGGTCGTCAACCTCGGCGACCTCTTCGACAACTCGATGGGCATCTGGGCAAACGCCGGACAGCACGGGTCCGACTGGGAGCGTCCGGCGATGATCGAGCAGATCGACCCCGTCACTGGCGAGGCGAACGAGTTCTCTGTCTCCTGCGGCGTCAGGATGCGCGGCGGAATGAGTCGCGGCCTCGGGTACGAGAAGCACGGCTTCCGTCTCTTCTTCCGCAGCGAGTACGGAATGAGCCGCCTCGAGTTCCCGCTCTTCGGCGAGGACGGCGCGTCGAGCTTCAAGAAGATCGACCTCCGCTGCGACCAGAACCACTCGTTCGCGCAGGGCAAGGGCAATGATCCCGTGAGCGGCATGTACGACACGCTCGTCCACGAGGTGTTCAACCGTGACAGTCAGCTCGACATGGGGCAGCCCGCCGCGAGGAGCCGCTACTACCACCTCTTCATAAACGGCGTCTACTACGGGCTCTACCAGACCGAGGAGCGCTGCGAGGACGAGTTCGCGGAGTCGTATCTCGGCGGCGCGGCCGAAAACTACGACGTGATCAAGACGTCCAGCGAGTACTCGTACGACGACAACGCCGCGCACTACACGACTGGCGCCAACGAGGGCACGATCGACGCGTGGTCCAACCTCTGGCACATCGCCGTCAACGAGGGCTTCGGCACGAGCCATCCCGAGAACTACAACAAGGTCCTCGGACTCAACGCCGACGGTACGCGCAATCTCGACTATCCGATCCTTCTCAACCGCAAGAACCTCCAGGACTATGTCATCGAGACGCACTATGCGGCCGACTGCGACTCGCCTGGCAGCGTGTTTGGCGAGCACGCGAACAATCTGATCGCGATTAGGAACCGGGTCGACGGAGAGGCGTCGAAGGACGGATTCCTCTTCTTCCGCCACGACAGCGAGTACACGCTCGGCATTCACGACGACGGCGCATTCGGAAATGGCTGGAACGACTACAGGGCCGCACATGTATCGACATACGGCACCTCCTACTCCGGCTCGGGCAGCAGCGGCAACGCCGTCTTCGCGACGCTTGGTAACTTCACGCCGACGGAGCTGCACTACCGCCTCATGGAGGATCCCGAGTACCGCATGTCGTTCGCCGACCGCGTCTACAAGCACTGCTTCAAAGACGGAGCGCTGACCGTCGCGAAGTCGCGTGCGCGCTTCGAGCGCCGTATGGCCGAGGTCGAGGACGCGGCGTCGTGCGAGATCGCGCGCTGGGCGCACAAGGGCCAGACGCACACGACCTGGGAGAATGCCTGCAACTACTGCCTCGACTTCATCGACAAGCGAATCCCGTACCTCATCGCGGACTACCAGGAGCGCGGATGGTATCCGACCGTTCCGGCTCCGTTGGTCGTCGACGAAAACGGCGATGCCGTGTACGACGAGGATATCCTCCCCGAGGGATCGACAGTGCATTTCGATGGCGAGGGAGATATCTACTACGTCACCGACGGGACGGATCCGCGTGCCGAGGGCGGCGGCATTGCCCCCGGTGCGATCAAGTACGACGGCAATCCGATCGCAATCACCATCGCGGAATTCAAGATCCGCGCGAGAATCCTCAAGAACGGCGAGTGGTCTCCGCTCGAGAACGTGAACATCAACTCGCAGGCGGACAACGCAGGCGAACTCGCGGCGAACCTGCGCTTCCATTCGTTCTGCGGAACGCCCGCCGTTCCCGACGGCGACACGGGCGAGTGGATCGCCGTGACGAACCTTTCGACTTCGGCTGAACTCGACCTTTCCGGAATCGTCATCATCGTGAAGAAGGATTCCGTCACGAAGGAGGAGGCGAAGTGCAGGTTCACGATTCCGAACGGCACGACGCTTCCTGCGAACGGATATCTCCGCTTCGACCAGGCCGAGTACGGATGGAACAAGATCACGAACAACAAGATCGACATGTACATCATGCAGAAGGACGGCGAGACGGAGATCCAGAAGGCGCACGCGACGCAGAAGGACTTCCCGACCGTCTACGGCAACGTCGGCGACGTCGGCGGAAAGGGCGGCGGGGCGTATCTCATCGCGACGTCCTTCGAGGTCGAGATCGACAAGACGTGCTGGGTCGCTTCGCCGGTCGAACTGCCCGAGCTCCCCGCGCTTGCGGACGGAACGGTGGTCGGAACAGTCGAAGGGACGGTCGCGACGATCGACGCGTCGCTCGCTCCGGCGGGAACCGAGGTGTTCATCCCCGAGGGAGTCACCGAGGTGCACATCTCCGTCAAGGACTCCGACTCCGCGTCGGTCGACACGACGTCGTGCTACACGTCCGCGTCGCTCGTCCCGGCCGGCGGAAAGATCGTGCCGGCGCTCGACGAGTCCGTCGTCCGGCCCGCGTTCACGGAATCCGCCCCCGGCATGAAGGACGCCATCAAGGTCGGCGCGTCGACGGTCGAGCTCATGACGAGCGCGAAGCCGGGGCTCTTCTACATGCTCAAGTCGTCGTCGTCCGTGCGCGGCGAATACGCCGCGGTGGAGAAGCGCCAGGCCGCGTCCGGCGACAACTTCGTCGCGTTCAGCGTGCAGCGTCCGGCCGGCGCGTCGGCGTTCTACGTTGTCGAGGTCACTGACAGGTAAACAAACAAAGGGGAAGCAAATGAACAGAAGGACATTCATCGGGGGCGCGTTCTCGCTGGGCGCGGTCTCAATGTGGAGCGGTTGCGCGTCGGTCGGCAGGGGAGCTGATTTCGCGAATCCGGTCATCGCCGAGGACTGGCCGGATCCGGCGTTCTGGCACGTCGACGGAAAGTACTATTCCGTCGCGACGATGCTGAGGAAGATTCGCGTAAGCGACAACGCGATCGACTGGGAGGACACGGGGATAGATCCGCTCACTCCCGCCGCCCGCGCGAAGCTGAACTCGGTCACGACGAACCTGTGGGCGCCGTGCGTCCTCAAGATCGGCGACAACTGGGTGCTGTACATCTCGCTTTTCGTCGACGACGCGGACTGCCGCGTCGCGGCGCTCACCTCGAAGTCGCCGACGGGTCCGTTCGAGTACGCCGCGGAGGTCGTCAACGGAAAGAAGCTCGGCATTCTCAACGCAATCGACCCATACATCTTCAAGGACGAGAGCGGAACCGTGTGGATGTTCTTCGGCAGCTGCCAGGACGGAATCCACCGCGTGCGGCTCACGGACGACGGACTTGCGATCCGTCCGGGCGAGAAGCCCGTCCACGTCGCGGGCAGGCGCAGTCCGTGGGACAAAGACGGCAAGATGGTCAAGATCTGGGGCGAGCCCGGAACGTGGGAGGGGTCGTTCCTCGTCAAGCGCGGGGGATGGTGGTACTTCTTCTTCTCCGGCGGCATCTTCTGCGACCACACGTACCATCTCATGGTCGGGCGCTCCCGGAAGGTCGACGGAGTCTTCGTCAACCGCGACGGGGAGCCGCTCACGGAGGCGAAGGCGAAGCCGATTCTCATGTCCGACAAGGGCGACAGGCTCTACGGTCCCGGCCACAACGGGGAGATCGTGCGGACGGACGACGGACGCGACTTCATGTTCTTCCACTGCCACGACACGCGCTTCCCCAAGGACGACCGTCCGACGTATCTGCAGGAGCTCCTGTGGGACTGCGACGGCTGGCCGTACTTCGAGGACGACAAGCCGAAGCTCCGCGAGAGCCGCTTTGTCGCGACGACGCTTTCCAACGAACGCTGAACACGATGAAAAAGACAATCCTCCTCGCCGCCGCGGCATTGTCCGCATCCGCCTTCGCGCGCGTCGACCTCTTCGTCGCGCCTGACGGCGACGATTCGAATCCGGGAACAGAGGCCAAGCCCCTCGCGACGCCGCGCGGCGCATGTGCCGCGCTTCGGGCGATGAGGGCGGCCGATCCGACGCTCCGCAGCGCGGGCGCCGTGGTGACGTTCGCGGACGGCACGTATCGCCTCGACTCGGCGGTTGAGCTCGGCGAGGAGGATTCCGGCGCGCCGGGCGCGCCCGTCGTGTGGCGCGCGAAGAACTCGACGAAGGCCGTGTTCAGCGGAGGCGTCGCGCTCAGGACGTGGAAGCGTCTCACCGAGGCGGAAGGCGAAGACGCGGCGCGCGCGCTCGTTCCGCAGGAGGCGCTTTCGCGCGTGATCGTCGCGGAGGTTCCGGCGGGAATCGAGCTCCCGGGCTTCAGGGGCGGCGGATGCGGCACTGCGGGCCATCTGCAGGAGCATCCGATCGCGCTTTTCCAGGCCGATGAGCGGCTCGTTCCGGCGCGCTGGCCGAACGACGGCTTCGCGAGCGCGGGGCGTCCGATGGGCGATCCCGCGCCCGGGCGGACGTGCTCCGGCGAGTTCGAGTTTCCTAAAGAGCGTCTCGCCAGGTGGGCGCAGGAGCCGGAGCTGTGGGCGTACGGACTCTGGCGCTTCGAGTGGGCGGACGCGTGCGTGCGCGTCCTCAAGGTGCAGAGCGAGGGCGGATCGGTCACGGTCGACTCGGAGCCGATAGGCTTTGGCCTGCGCGAGGGCGCGCAGTTCCACGTGATGAACGCGCTGTCCGAACTCGACAGGCCCGGCGAGTGGGTGGTTGACCGCGCTCGCCGGCGCATCTACCTCTGGCCGAAGGCGAAGGCGTATCCGGTGCTTGCGGCGGCGGACGGACTCGTCTGCGCGAAGGGCCTCAGGGAGTTCGTCATCGGCGGATTCGTCTTCGAGTGCTCGCGCACCACGGCGCTCGCCTTCGAGAAGTGCGAGCGGACGGCGGTCATCAAGAGCGTGATATGCAGGTGCAACAGCTGGGGCGTCGACATCGCGGCGTCGAAGGGGTGCAGGGTGGACGGATGCGACCTCTATGACCTCGGCGAGGGAGGGGTGCATCTCGACGGTGGCATCTTCGAGACGCTCGAGCCCGGATGCAACGCGGCGGACAACAACCACATCCACCACTACGGTCTCGTCATCCCCAACTACAAACAGGGCGTGCGACTGGACGGCGTCGGCAACAGGGCGACGCACAACCTCATCCACCACACGCGCCACCAGGCCGTCGAGTTCAACGGAAACGACCACTACGTCGGATGGAACATCATCCACGACACGTGCACGTTCAACGACGACGCAGGCGCGATATACTGCTGCCAGCGCGACTGGACGAAGCGCGGCACCGTCGTGGAGCACAACCTCATCCACATGACGGGCAAGCAGCCGCGCGCGACGAACGACGAGGCGATCTACCTCGACGACTACTCGAGCGGGACGATCGTGCGCTGGAACGTGATCAACCGAGCGACGAGCGGAGTTTTCGTCGGCGGCGGAAACGGCAACGAGATATACGGCAACCTCGTCATGAACGCGTCGAGGTCCGTCACGCTCTCCAGCCGCGGCATCGACAGCTTCTCCAAGAAGGTGGCGGAGAAGGGCAGGGACAGCGAGATATTCCGCCATCTCGAGCGCAGGCGCGACCTCTTCGAGGGCGCCCTGTGGCGAGAGAGGTATCCGGAGCTTCTCAAGGTCTACGACATGGATGCCGTCAAGGCCCACGACTCGCACTGGAACAGGATCACGAACAACGTCTTTGTCGCGAGCGGCGCGATTCTGCGCGGCAACTGGAAGAACATCGAGGCGACGACGACGATAGACGGGAACCTCGAGACGAAGGAGGACCCTGGCTTTGCGGACTACTTCGGCATGGACTGGACGCTCGCGCCCGGTCCGGCGCGCGACCTCCTGGGCGACCTCAGGGTCGGCGACATGGGCCTCTACGACAGCTGGAAGCGCGTCACGCCTCCGGTACGCTTCGGCGACGGCATCACGCCTCCGCGCGCGCTGAGGCCCGAGTACGCGCCGGCGAAGGTTCGCATCGACGTCGTGGCCGATTCGCTTCCGGACGGCGTGAAGGAGATGGCCGAGGGCTGCGTCGGATGCTGCGTCCCCGCATGGGGCGGCGGCAGGCGCATCTTCGCGCTCGACGACGCGCTCGCTCCCGCGGAGTGGACGGAGTTCTCGTTCTCGTTCGTTCCGACGTTCGACGGCGAGGTGCGGCTCGACACGATGGGCGCGCGCGGCGAGAAGACGCTGTACGACGCGTTCCGCGTCGAGGGCGCGAGCCTCGCGAACGCCGGCTTCGAGGTGGACGGCGCGTGGGGCCTGCCGTCGGTGAATCCGAAAGACGACCGCATAGACGTGTGCAACACGGAGAAGCCGTGGGGCGTGCTAACCGCCGCGGAGGCGAAGTGCGAAGCGGCGGAGGGGAAGAGGATGGCGTGCGGAAACGACATGCTCAACTTCACGCAGCGCATGAAGGTGCGCAAGGGCGTGCGCGTCACTGTGAAGCTAATGGCCCGCGCCCTGCCGGACTGATTCGCGCGCGGCGATTTTGGTATAATATGGGGCATGGATAGCAAGACAATAGCGCTGGTGTCCCTTGGATGCGCGAAGAACGCGGTCGACCTGCAGGTCATGGCCGGGAATCTCGTGAAGCAGGGATGGACCCTGTCACCCGACCCCGACAGGGCGGATGTCGTCATTGTCAACACGTGCTCGTTCATCGAGTCCGCGCGCGAGGAGGCGGAGGCGGAGATACTCCGCGCGATCGAGCTAAAGAAGCGCGGCAACTACGGCAAGGTCGTCGTCACGGGGTGCTATCCGCAGCGCTATCCCGAGCTGAAGGGCGCCTTCCCGGGCGTGGACGAGTGGAACGGAGTTCCGAAGGACTGGATCGAGCCGAAGATCCCGGCGCTCAGGCTCACGGGAAAGGCTTTTGCCTACCTGAAGATCGCCGAGGGCTGCGCGCATCGTTGCGCCTACTGCGCGATTCCGCTAATCCGCGGCAAGTACCGCTCCCGTCCGATGCGCTCGATCCTCAAGGAGGCGCGCGCGCTTGTCGGGAGCGGATGCCGCGAACTCAACATCGTGGCGCAGGATCCGATGCTCTGGAACGAGAACGGGAAGAAGCTCCCCGACCTTCTGAAGGCTATCGACAGGATCCCGGGCGACTTCTGGGTGCGCGTCCTGTATTCATATCCGAGCGAGATCTCCGAGGACTTCCTCGTCTGGATGCTTACCTCGCCGCATGCCGTGCGCTACATCGACGTCCCGCTGCAGCATACCGTCCCGGAGGTGCTTGTGAAGATGAACCGCAGGGCGGCGGTCGACGATTCTCTCACGGCCGCGGAGTTCCTCAGGGACGTCGTGCCGGGCATCACGCTCAGGACGACGATAATGACGGGTTTCCCGGGCGAGACGGAGGCGAGGTTCCGCGTCATGATGTCCGACCTGAGGCGCATGCAGTTCGACCACCTCGGCGCGTTCGCATATTCTCCCGAGAAGGGCACGAAGGGCGCGAAGCTCGCGGGGCGTCCGTCCCGCGCCGTCGCCGAGAAGCGCGAGAAGGAGGTCATGGGCCTCGCGAAGGATATTTGGAAGATGCGTTCGAAGCGGCTCGTCGGTCAGACGTTCCGCGCGCTCGTCGTCGCGCCGGGCGTCGCGAGGATGGAGTCCCAGGCACCCGACGTGGACGGAGTGACGTACCTGGCCGCCGAAGGCGCGATGCCGGAGGTCGGAGAGTTCGTGGACGTCAAGATCGCGAAGGTCAAGGGCTTCGACTTCATCGGAGAGGTGATGTCGGGGCATGAGAGACGTGGGAGACGCGAGAGACATGAGCCATAGGGACAATTGAGGCATTTGAGACGCGGTTGCCTCACGCCCCTCGCGCCCCTCGCGTCACTCACGTCCATAACTTTCAACCTTTCAACTGTTATCCCCTTGAAGCGTCCCATTCCATATGTGAACGAAGAGGTCTCGAGCCGCGACCTCAAGTACTATATTTTCGACTGGGACGACAACATCCTGCACATGCCCACGCGGATCCAGATGGAGCACCGCGACACTCCGGACGATCCGTGGACGCCTGTCGAGGTCTCCACGGCGACCTTCGCGCTCGTGAGGGCGGACGAAGAGCACTACCGCGCGCCGGGAGGGGTGTGGGCGGAGGCGTTCCGAAATTTCGAGGACGCCCCCGGGAGGGACAACTTCATCGAGGACACGATCGCGGCGCTCGAGAAGATCGAGCACGGAGAGAAGCCCTCGCCTAGCTTCAATACGTTCAAGAAGACGCTCGTGGAAGGGCGCATCTTCGCGATTGTGACGGCGCGCGGACATGCTCCGGAGACGATCGAGAAGGCGGTTCGGGTTTTCATAAAGTACGCCCTCAGCGAGGAGGAGCGCGAGATCATGATGTCCAACCTGCGCGGATACCGTCAGTGGATCGACGGAGTCGGCGACGGGGAGTTCGGGACGGACGCGGAAGAGCTCGACTACTATCTCGGGATGTGCCGCTACTCCGCCGTGACGTACGGCGGCTTCAAGGAGCGCATGGAGCGCGATCCCATATACCAGGAGAAGCTTGCCGTCGCAACGACCGCCGCGAAGCCGGAGCTTGCCAAGGAGTTCGCCATACGAGACTTCGTGGAGCACGTCTTCCACATGGTCCGCCGCAACGGCACGGCGAATCGTCCGGTGTCGATCGGCTTCTCCGACGACGACAAGGGGAACGTCAAGTGCGTGTCGGACTACATCCGCTCGGAGCTTTCGAAGCGCTTCGAGGGCATCAAGTTCGTCGTCTACGACACTTCTGACCGCTCCCTCGCAAAGGGGCGCAAGGTGTGCGTCTCGGGTCAGCTCAACCTCCCTGGATTTTGACCCCCTTCCATTCAATCCCCGGTTCGCAATTTTCCAGTTCGTCGTCCGAATAGGCATGGAGCGCGAATTTTTGGTATAATTATCAGACTGTAATCCAAATCAGAGGCTAATGACATGAGTTGGTTTGAAGCTAAGGCCGAAAAGGCGAAGATACCACCTGCGAAGGCGCTTTGGGCGATATGCCCGAAGTGCAAAAGCCATTTCGAAAAGGCGGTCTGGAAGAAGAACGGCGGAATCTGCCCCAAGTGCAACTACCACGGGCGGCTCTCGGCCCGCGAGCGCATTGCGCAGATAGCTGACGAGGGGACGTTCAGCGAGGTGTTCCGCGCGGTGACGTACTCCGACCACCTCGAGTTCCACGACGCGACCGGTCCGTACAAGGAGAAGGTCGAGGCGACGATTGCCAAGACGGGCGAGACCGAGTCGATCGTGATGGGTACGGCTAAGATCGGCGGACACGACGCGATGCTCGGCGTGATGGACTTCGCGTTCATGGGTGGCTCGCTCGGCACCGGAACGGGCGAGCGCATCGCCCGCGCGTGCGAGCAGGCGATCGCCGAGAGGCGTCCGCTCGTCCTCTTCTCCGCTTCGGGCGGCGCGCGCATGCACGAGGGCATCCTCTCGCTCATGCAGATGGCCAAGACCTCCGCGGCGATCGCGAAGCTGAAGGAGGCGGGGCTTCCGTACATCTCCGTGCTCACCGACCCCACGACGGGCGGAGTGAGCGCCTCGTACGCGATGCTCGGCGACATCAACGTCACGGAGCCGCGCGCGCTCATCGGCTTCGCCGGAAGGCGCGTCATCGAGAACACGATCCACCAGAAGCTTCCGGACGACTTCCAGTCCGCGGAGTACCTCGAGTCCCACGGATTCATCGACCGCATCGTCGAGCGCAAGGACCTCAAGGCCTTCATCGCGAAGATGCTGTGGTACTGGGGTTTCTGATGAATTATGAACTATAAATGGGATGAATGGGGTGCGGTTTGGTCTCGCGACACCCACGACTCTCACGACCCTCGCGCCATCAAGGTCATGAGTGACGTGAGAGGCATGAGTGACGAGCGGTGAAACCTTCAACCTTTCAACTTTTCAACGGATAGAAAAACGGGAGATCGGCAATGGCAAAGAGTGCGATGGACTGCGTGAAGCTTGCGCGCGACGCGAAGCGTCCGCATCTCAAGGACTTCATAGACCTTATCTGCTCCGACTTCGAGGAGCTTCACGGCGACAGGCTTGTGAACGACGACCGCGGTCTCGTCGGCGGTTTTGCGACGATCCGCGCCGGCGAGAAGGCGTCCGAGAAGGACGTCAAGGTACTCATTCTCGGACACAACAAGGGCACGACCGTCGAGGAGAACATGACCTCGAACTTCGGCATGGCGAATCCTGACGGATACCGCAAGGCGATGCGCCTCGCGAAGCTCGCCGAGAAGTTCCACCTTCCCGTCGTGACGTTCGTGGACACGCCCGGAGCGTATCCCGGCAAGGAGGCTGAGGAGCGCGGGCAGGCCGAGGCGATCGCGAAGTCCCTCGAGTTCTTCTCGCGCCTCAGGACGCCCGTCGTGGTCGTGGTGACCGGCGAGGGCGGGTCGGGCGGCGCGCTCGCGATTGCGGTCGGCGACAGGATTCTCATGATGGAGAACGCGGTCTACTCGGTGATCTCTCCCGAAGGCTGCGCCGGAATACTCTGGCGCGACGGCGCCAAGGCGCCCGAGGCGGCGGAGGCGCTCAAGATCACCGCTCCCGACCTCCTGAAGCTCGGTGCGATAGACGAGGTCGTGAAGGAGCCCGCTGGCGGAGCGCAGAAGAACCACAAGGCCGCCGCGAACGCGGTGAGGAAGGCGGTTCTCGCGGCGCTCAAGGACCTTGCGAAGATTCCCGTCGACGAGCTTATCGAGCGCCGCTACGAGAAGATCCGCTCCTACGGGAACTTCCACTGATCCGCGCCATGAAGATTGCAGTCATCGGAGACGGCGGATGGGGGACGGCGAACGCGCTGCTCCTGTCCGGGTACGGACACGACGTGACGCTCTGGGGCGCGTTTCCCGAATACATCGAGGAGATGCGCGCGACGCGGCGCAACGACAAATTCCTGAAGGGCGTGGCGCTTCCGGAGTCGCTGAAGCTGACGTCGGACCGCGCGGAGGCGGTGAAGGACGCGGAGATAGTCGTCCTCGCGCCGCCGTCCAAGTTCTTCGCGTCCGTGATGGAGGGCTTCAAGGGCCTCATCACCGACTCGCAGCTCGTCGTCTCGCTCACGAAGGGGCTCTGCGAGACCTCGCACAGCCGCATGACGGAGCTTGCGAAGTCGATACTCGGCATCGCTAACGTCGTCGCGCTCGCGGGGCCGACGCACGCCGAGGAGGTGAGCCGCGGGATTCCGACGACGATCGTCGCCGCGTGCGAGGACGAGGAGAAGGCGAAGCTCGTGCAGAAGGTCTGGTCGGGTCCGCTCTTCCGCGTCTACACCTCGACCGACCCTGTCGGAGTCGAGATCGGCGGCGCGGTGAAGAACGTCATCGCGATCGCCGTCGGGTGCTCGGACGGAATGGGCTTCGGCGACAACACGAGGGCGGCGCTCATAACGCGCGGTCTCGCGGAGATGAAGCGATTTGTCCTTGCGTACGGCGGGAAGCCCGAGACGCTTTCGGGACTCGCCGGGATAGGCGACCTCATCGTAACCTGCACCTCGGTGCACTCGCGCAACCACTCGGTCGGCGAGCGGCTCGGGAAGGACGAGAAAATCGAGGACATCCTCGCTTCGATGCAGATGGTCGCGGAGGGCGTTTGGAACTCGAAGGTCATCCACGAGTTCGCCTCGTCCTTAGGCGTCGAGATGCCGATCTGCGATCTCGTCTACTCGCTCTGCTACGAGGGATACGACGCGAAGAAGGCCGTCAACGCGATGATGACGCGCGAGCTGAAGAGTGAATAGACCGCACGGTGTTTTCACGAATCCGCCCGAATTTATGGTATAATAACAAGAAACGATGAAGAACAGCGTCCTAGCGATACTTGCGATTCCGCTGCTCCTCGCCACGGGTTCCTGCGGCGGGGAGGAGAAGCCGTCGTCGCAGGACGCCGCGCCCGCGCCCGCCGCGCCAGCCGCTGCGGCTGCGCCGAAGGAGTCGGAATTCGACTCGGCGGACGGGATTTCCGGGGATGTCGAATCGAAGGAAGAGATCGCGTCCGCGAGCCTCGAGGTCGAGGAGGTCGCTTCCGGCGACATTGCTGCGGCGGAGCCCCTGGCGGCTTCGGACGTGGACGAATCGGTGATTTCGAATGCCGTTGCCGCTGCGGTCGCCGCTGCGAAGGCGGCGGAGGAGGTCAAGGCGGCCGCGGCTGCGCAGGAGCGCGCGGAGGCGCGCGAGGAGGCTGCTCAGGCGAAGGCGGAGGCCGCGAGGGAAAAGGCGGAGGCGGAGGCTAAGGCCGAGGCCTCGCTCGCGCGGCGCAGGATTTCGACGCGCGTCTTCCGTCTGGCGCACGCGTCCGCGGAGGAGGTCGCGGAGAAGCTCAACACGACATGGTCTGGCGACTTCGGCGCGACGTGGAAGATCGGCAAGATGGCGATTGCGTTCCAGGAGTCCAACTCCGTGATGGTGACGGCCCCCACCGTGATACTCGAGGCGTGCGAGGAGGTCGTGAAGGCGATCGACGTCGAGCCGAGACAGGTGTACATCGAGGCTCGCTTCGTGGAGCTGTCGAACAACGTCTTCCACGACATCGGCATCGACTGGTCGATGCTGGACGGAATGAAGGGCACCGTGTCGCTTGGAGGAGGCATACAGCAGAACCGTCTCGGGAAGGGCGTAAAGGACTACACGCGAAAGGTGGACGACGGGACGACGTACTCGCTTTCCGGTTCCGAGCTTGTCGGCGGACACGACGGCAACATCACCTACTTCAACGGGACGCTCGACTTCTCGCAGATGTACGTGCTTCTGTCGGCGCTGGAGGGAAACCGCGATGCGCGCATATTCTCGAACCCGAAGATCATCGTCTCGTCCGGCAAGAAGGCCACCGTCGACATGACGACTAAGTATCCGAACGTCAAGATCGCCGCGAAGCGCACGACGAACTCGGGCGGAGATTCGCTCGACCTCGACATGCAGATGGCGTCGATTCCGGGCGAGGACAAGATGATGTTCGCGAACGAGGCGTTCTTCAGCTGGGGAATCTCGCTCGAGGTCACGCCGCGCATCGGCACGAACGGGCTCATCAGCGTGTCGATCGTCCCGACGATCTCGTCGCAGAACGGATGGGTCGAGTCCGGAACGTCGTCGGAGGCCGAGGAGGGCACGATCTCCGCGAAGTACCCCGTCATCGAGGTGCAGCGCCTCGTCACGGAGTTTGCGATGGCGAGCGGGACGACCGCTGTCATCGGCGGACTTTCCCGCACGGTCGAGGAGCAGGTCGACAACGGCATCCCGCTTCTGAGCGACATCCCGTGGATCGGTCCGAGGCTGTTCGGCTCGCAGGGCCGCAAGAAGCAGCAGAAGGAGATCATCGTCTTCGTCACCGTCGGGCTTGTCGATCCGAAGGACATGCGAAAGGACGCGGGGCTTCCCAAGAACGCTGTCCTCGGCAGGCAGTACACGAAGGGCCAGAAGCTCGAGCCGGGCGACAGGCCGGAGAAGAACCTCGAGGGCATCGGCTCGCTCGACCTGAGGTCGCTTGAGGACCAGGCGCAGGATCCGCTGCCGCCGCCCTACTCCGACTCGATTCCATGGATTCCATTTACCAAGTCCAAAAACCAAGAAAGAACAGATAAACAATGAAAAGAGCAGTACTGGCCATAGCGGCGATAGCCGCGGCGTCGGCGTTCGCCGACAAGGTGTACCTCAAGTCCGGCACGGTCCTCACGGGCACGGGAGCGGTCGTTGCGGACGACAAGGTGAAGTTCACGTCCGACGACCTCGGCGACATCGAGATCGCGGCCGACAAGGTCTCGTACGTCGAGACGGCGCAGGCCCCGAAGGTCGAGGTCGCGGAGCTTCCCGTCGAGGAGAAGAAGCCCGAGACGTGGCACGGCGCGATCAACGTCGCGTTCGAGAGCGCGCGCGGCAACACGTACAAGAACAACGCGTCCGTGATCGCGAACCTTAACCGCCGCTGGGACGAGGATCGCGTTAACATCGACTTCGGCTACTACTACAGCGAGACCGGCACGTCCAAGGACAACCGCGAGACGTCCACCCGCCGTTGGGAGATCGAGGGCCAGCACGACCACTTCTGGAGCGAGAAGTTCTACACCTACGAGAACGGACGCTACGAGCAGGATGAAATCGCGGGCATCGACTTCCGTCTCCGCCTCGGCCTTGGTGTTGGCTACCAGTGGCTCGACGGATACAAGACCGGCGTCGGCAAGGTGAGCTTCAGCCAGGAACTCGGCGCCGCGTGGGTGCGCGTCGACTACCAGGACAAGGATCCGTCCGCCAAGGACAGCTTCGCGACGCTCCGCTACGCCCACCACCTCAAGTACAACCCGAAGTGGAACGAGGCGCTTGAGGCGTTCCACAACCTCGAGTTCCTCCCGCAGGTCGACGACTGGGACAACCAGCTCATCAAGGCCGACGTCGGCTTCACGACGAAGATCATCATGGACTTCGACCTCCTCGCGAAGATCGAGTGGGACTACAACACCCAGCCTTCCGTCGGCCGCAAGTCCAGCGACTTCCGCTACATCGTCGGCCTCGGCTACAAGTGGTAATGTGGTGCGAAATGGGCGCGCGCGTCTGCGCCTGACGGCTTGACGCGCTTGCCCGTTTCGGAAACCTTCCTATGAGAATCGCGATCGCCTACCCGCCGTTCAAAAGCGAGAAGGGGGTCGCGCTTCTCACACAGAACCGCCAGTTCCAGTGGTTTTCGCGCCCGACCTACATCTTCCCCGTCGTGCCCGCTACAGCGGCTACGATGCTGAAGAAGGCCGGGCACGATGTTCTCTTCCTGGACGGCATCGCCTCGGAGCTCTCGCCCGAGGCGTTTGATTCAAAGCTCGCCGCCTTCAAGCCAGACCTCGTCGTGCTCGAGACGAAGACCCCGGTCGTCAAGCGGCACTGGCAGTGGATAGAAAAGCATCTGCCCGCCGGAACGGACGGGACCTCGGGCGGCCCCGCACCCTTGCCCAAGGACGTTAAGTTTGTCTTGGTGGGCGACCATGTCACCGCGCTTCCGGAGGAGTCGATGGAAAAGCCGGGGGTGTGGGCGATAATCCCCGGAGGCGACTGGGACTACGGGCTCCTCGACTTCATCGCCGCGGGCTGCCCTAAGGGCGTGCAGCCATTCGCGCTCAAGGACTCGATCGCCGACGCCCCGTGGATCGACCGCGACCTCGTTCATTGGGAGCTTTACGCCGAGAAGAACGGGAACTTCCGCCGCAAGCCCGGAACCTACATCATGTCCGGACGCGACTGCTGGCACGCCAAGTGCACCTTCTGCAGCTGGACCACGCTCTATCCGCGCTACCGCGTCCGCAAGGTGAAGGATGTCGTCGACGAGATCGAGATGCTCGTCGAGAAGTACGGCGTGAAGGAGATAATGGACGACTCGGGCTCCTTCCCCGTCGGACAGTGGCTCACCGATTTCTGCAACGAGATGATTTCCCGCGGACTCCCGAAGAAGGTCCGCATAGACTGCAACATGCGCTTCGGTCGCCTCACGCTCGACGACTACAGGCTGATGCGCAAGGCCGGATTCCAGTTTGTCCTCTTCGGCGTGGAGTCCGCGAACCAGGAGACCCTCGACCGCTTCTGCAAGTGCCTTAAGGTCGAAGATGTCGAGAAGGGCGCGAAGTGGGCGACGGAGGCGGGGCTCGACGTGCACGTCACCTTCATGTTCGGACACGCCTGGGAGGGTCCAAAGGAAATCGCCAACACCGTCGCCCTCGCGCGCAAGCTCCTTGCGAAGGGCTGGGCGAAGACGCTTCAGTGCACGCTTACGATTCCGTATCCAGGAACGCCGCTTTTCAAGGAGCTCAAGGCCAACGACGGACTCAACACGCTCGACTGGGACGAATATGACATGCGCCGCGCGATAACGAAGACGCCGCTTGCGTCCGAGG